>Ga0224506_10000587_pt1 | contig 29894 bp, 24 predicted proteins | sample SF_Jan12_sed_USG_2_FD_169108 | JGI IMG/M metagenome (GOLD analysis project Ga0224506, IMG submission 169108) | Sediment microbial communities from San Francisco Bay, California, United States - SF_Jan12_sed_USGS_8_1 | ecosystem: Environmental > Aquatic > Marine > Sediment | place: USA... | reverse complement strand
GACCTATTGATCTGGCTGTACTATTTCTTAAATTGTTCCACTTTCTGCTGGGCCTTTTGTGCACCTGCCATATCACCATTTTGATAACGTGCATGGGCGATAATCTGCCAATTACCCGCCATCAATTTACGGTTTTTTCGTGCCAAACTGTTCGACCTTGCTGCCAGTTCCGCAGCCTCGTCCGTTCTTTCCTGAAGGAGACGAAGTTTCGCCAGGTAATGCCAGAGCACCGCATTACGTGGCTCGATCCGCATGGCCCTTTCTAGCTGGGACTCCGATTTGCTCAATTGCCCCAAATTGGCAGCAGAACGGGCATTATCCAGTAAGGCCAGCACAGTTTTGCTAGTTCGACGGTCTGGCAGAATCCTGTCTGATGTCTGAGCATCATCTCCTACCTCAAACCCCTGCTCTTTTTCAGGGGCGGTGGAGCAAGCCGATAAACCCGCCACCAAAACCCAAATAATGACTAATAACTGCCTGTTTAACATCTTCTGTATCTAATCCTGTCGTTTTCCACCACCGGCACAGTCTGCATAAAATTCAGGTGCGGTGCCTTCAACAAATGCAAGGGTAATATTTCGATAACATTCGGAGCCACCAACCAAGTATGAATCTAGATCAATCGGCAATACCTCGACTCCATTGACCGCAATGGGGAGCAAGGAACGTGGCCTGAGGCCTTGCATCATATCACCCCAGACTTGCAGGGCTCCACTACTACCAGACAAGTGAATGGGCTTATTGTCATCGGTTCCGAGCCAGACGATACCAAGATAGTCACTACTATAACCCGCAAACCAGCTGTCCCTTAGCTCATCGGTAGTGCCAGTTTTACCTGCCAGTTCGATATTATCAGAAAGGTATGATCTTACCCCTCGGCCGGTTCCAGAACGCATGATCTCCTGCATGACACTGGATAATACGGCTATAGATTTACTGTCAATTGTCTGTTGTACATTGATCGGATAACGTTGCAAAGGCTGACCATCTGCCGTCATCACTTCACGAATTGCCCGTAACGGGGTTCGAAACCCGCCTGCGGCCAGAGTCTGGTACATCTGGGCTATATCCATGGGGGACATTTCAATCGCGCCAAGCAGCATGGATGGGTAAGGAGGAATGCGCTTATCCACTCCCAGTCGATACAGAACATTTTCTATGGCCTCAAAACCCAACCACATCCCCAGGCGGACAGTTGCCTGGTTATAAGAATTAACCAGTGCCTGATACATAGGCACCTTACCATGGGATTTTCCGTCATAGTTTTTCGGAGACCATGTTTCTCCAGCCGTATCCTGAAGTGAGATGGGAGAATCATCGACCAGACTGAGTAAATTGTATTTGTTGGCCTGCTCCAGGGCCGTTAAGTACACAGCAGGCTTGATCAGGGAACCAACAGGTCGTTGAGCATCCAGAGCCCGATTAAAACCGGCAAGGCCGGGTTTACTGTTTCCAAGTAGCGCCAGAATTTCTCCATTTGATGGATTGGCCACGATAATGGCAGCCTGTAGTTCGCCTTTCAAACCATGCTGTTGATCCAGCATGGCAATCCGAGAATCCGCTGTCTGTTCGATTGTCGACTGGACCCAGGGGTCAAAGGTAGTGAATATTCTGAGACCTTCCGAGGTTAAATCTTCCTCTCGGTAGTCACGCTTTAATTGGCGTCTAACCAGATCCATAAAGGCCGGGTAATGATTGCCAACACGGGTACGATCCTGGATAACTCCAAGGGGTTGCTGTTTAGCCGACAGCATCGATTCTTTTTCGATAGCACCCTGCTCATTCATAAGTGTGAGTACAAGATTTCGGCGTTCCAGTAAGCGATCAGGATATCGATATGGATGGTAATAACCAGGCCCTCGAATCATCGCTACCATTAGAGCAATTTCCGGAAGATTCAATTTTTCGATGGGCTTGTCAAAATAAAAACGGCTGGCCAATCCAAAACCATGGATGGCCCGTCGTCCATCCTGGCCAAGATAGACTTCATTTAAATAGGCCTCAAGAATTTCATCTTTGTCATAGTGAGCCTCAAGCAACAAAGCCATTATGGCTTCATTGAATTTACGCCATAAGGTCCGTTTATTACTCAGGAAGAAATTTTTAACTAATTGCTGGGTCAGAGTACTCCCGCCCTGTAACCCTCCTGAACCCGTGAAATTGACCCATATTGCCCTGGCGATTGCCCTGGGATCAAGGCCGATGTGCTGCTGAAAATTTCGATCCTCTACTGCGATCAATGCCTGTCTCAGTAACCCTGGTGCCTCCTGCAACTGAATAAGGATTCGGTCTTCATGGTGGGCAGGATAAATGCCTCCGATGCGAGGAGGATCCATACGAGCCAGCGTTAACTCCTTATCTTCACTGAGATCACGCAGGCTTTCCACTTGCCCACCATCAAAGCGAATATCCAGTTTTCTTGACAATTCCAGGCCATCCCAAAACTGAAAACTCCGTTTAATGACCGTAAAACGATCATTCTGTCGATTATAGGTACCAGGATTGCCTGGATTAAAATGATAGCGGTAACCGAGCCGTTCAAGCTCCAGATTGTATTGTGAGGCAGACAATTTCAGACCAGGATATATTTCAAGGGGTCTGGCATACACATGAGCTGGCAAAGCCCAACGCTTACCTTCAAAGCTGATTCGAATGATCACATCGAGATATACCACATAGGCAAGCAATAAAATGATCATCCCGATAATCAATTTTCGCCAATGAGGCCAGTTAAAGAATCGGCCTAACCTGGAGTATCGTGATCGTTTAAAGCGTCTTTTGGGTAATTTTCTTATAGGTTTTCTTTTACGCGTCAACCGACGTGCCATAATTTTAACTCAATAAACATATCTGATTTTAGACACGATTATAGTACCCGACACACAGGTTTAATACGAAAGGATCAGTTTGAATAGAAAATTTCCCTGTTTAAACAACAAGTTCAACCGTACGATCGATGGCATTCCGATTTGAGTCCTGATACTGATCAACGGCCCTTTTTTGCTGCAATTCAGAGGGAGACGGCCTGAGGTCTCTTTCCCGTGGAGACTCTTTTACAAAGCTGCTGTAAGCTGAATTAACTTTTTCACGGTTATAGGAAGCCTGTTGATTGGCTTCAGAATTCTGTGTAGATTCAGCTTGTTGTGTTTCCTCAGACTTTTCAGATTCTTTTCGGACCACGGTTCGAACCATTTTCTCAATACCTGCCTGCATGTTTTGCCTTTCACGAATACGTTCCTGTTCCAGACTATTTCGCATGGCTTCCTGAGTAATATGTCGCATCAGTTCTGATTGAATATCCCGACGGTCATGAGACTTATTGCGCTCAGCTCGTTTTTTCTGGCGTGCAGCATCATCCGCTGCAACCTGTTGAGCATAATTATGATCAGTACGGTTACGGGTTGATGGCTCATAGGTTCGTTGGACTGAAGTTGTATCCATTTTAAATACTCAGTTAATTCAGGCTTACTAGCCTATCATGCCCTCATATCGGTCAAATTTTATACAAATTCAGTAATTTATTGGATTATTTGTAAGGTATTAGTTTAAGTATTTTATTAACTAGCTATAATAACTAACTGATAACATTTAATATTCTATGTTTTTATATAAAGTTGATTATTTTTGGTTATGTGACTTAAATCAATTGATAACTGGACGCTAAGACATGCTTGGACAAGAAAAAACATACTTTGTATTAACAGTATTCTTGGTATTGCTTTCAGCCTGCAGCACTCATCGATACGGGCATATTCCCGATTCTGGAATTGATAGGTCCACAGTAATAAACACAGCAAAGGCCCAACTTGGCAAAATATATAAATTCGGCGGAGACTCACCCTATGAGGGCTTTGATTGTAGTGGCCTTGTCTATTACAGCTATCAAAAAGCCGGACTTAACTTACCTCGCACCGCAGTCGGACAGTTAAAATTCAGCCAGCCTGTAAGTAAACCTCACATTAAGCAGGGTGATCTAGTATTTTTTCGGATCTACCGGTCGCGAGTGTCCCATGTGGGAATTTATCTAGGGGCGAATAAGTTTATTCATGCCCCATCAACAGGTAAAACAGTTAGCATCGCTAGCCTGAAAAATCCGTATTGGCAAAAGAGGTTCATCCGGGCTGGCAGAATTTAATAGACTCATTCTAAACTAATGAATAGAGCCAAGCGTTTGAAATCAATATCTTTTTAATAAAAAATGAGTACTATTTTTGGTAATATTACTCCCCACTATATATAGAATGAGAGTATAATTAAATTGTTTAAGTATGTACAAATAGCCAGGTAGAGCACGTGGCAAGTTACAGCTCGAAAATTGGTAAGGTGCAAAAGTCGAATCCCATGCGAATGCAGCTGGAGATACGAGCAAACAAAATTGAATTTGGTAATCTGGGGATGGAAAATCAATCTGATTTAATACCACACGTTGTGAGCTACAGATGTAAGCATTGTTGTTCACAACACCTGTTTCGTCCTGATAGCTCCCTATTATATTATCGTGAAGCCGTCACCAGTTTGTTCATGCAAATTATGCTCCTTGCTAACCGGCCTTTATTAGTTTTTTCAAGGCCTTCGTGCTCAACTATTATTCAAATTTAATTGGAATAACTGCATGTTTTATTTTGTAAACAAAGTAATGTTCGACAGGTGATAACTGAGGATGGTCAAATTTAAGACCAGCTATTATGAGTTTAATTAAAGGATTTAAAGCAAACAAGGCAATTGATGCACTTCTGGGCTGCCCAAACTCAAACAGCCCCGAAGCAAAGGATGCGATGTCTGCACTTAAGCAGATAGGTGCTCCTGCTATCACCAAGCTGATATCCGCATTGGGCGAGTGTCCCGCCAACTCCCCTGTTGAACTCCTGCTTGCAAATATGCTGGATAACAGTACTTTACCACATTATGTTGACGGACTGGCCGATCAGGATAACCGAGTTGTTGGCGGTGTTATGCGAGTTTTAGCTAGTAGCACTCAATATGACCCCAATCGTCTATTTGAATTATTTGATGATCCTGATATTCCGAAAAATGTACTTGTACAGATTCTGCTATCACATAAAACCAAACTAAATGCAAAAACCTTACTGGGAATGCTTTCGCGAGTTGAGAAAAATATTCGGCTGATGATTTTAAAGTTGCTTGATGAAGTGGCAGATGAGTCCCACATACAGGACTTATTGAAGTATGCAGACAACCAGGATTTAAACATTCGATATAATATTATTAAGATTATTTCCCAGTTTCATACTGAAACTGTGCGCGATGCATTACTAAAAGCCATTACCGATTCAAATAAAAACGTAAGACAGGCTGCTATCGAAGGTTTAGGTAAAACAAGTGTTTCAGTACCTTCAGAACCACTTGTACAACTCCTTAAAGATCCTGACCTAACGGTACAAAGCAAGACCATTGATACCTTATCTAAAATTAAAGACCCTGCGACAGTTAAATACCTGGTTCCAATTCTACAAGATGAATCTGAATACATACGTCGTGCAGCTGTAGAGGTCCTGAATGAAGTTGGGGATCCTAGCGCAATAGAAGACCTTCTCATTGCAATGAGAGATAAGGATTGGTGGGTCAAGGTTCGCGCTGCTGATGCTCTTGGTAGTATTGGTGGCCCAAAAGTAATCGAGGCCGCATTAGGCCTGATAAAGAACAAAGATGAGTTTCTCCGCCGAACGGCTGTAGAAATTTTAAACTCAATTAAAGATAAACGTGCTGTTATTCATCTTGTCAAAGCATTAAATGATGAAGACTGGTGGGTTCGAGAAAGAGCTGCCGATGCATTAGGTCAACTTGGCGATAAGCGTGTATCTCCAGCCCTGTTAAATATGGTAAATACCCATCCGGAATCTGCCACTGTTGCTATTCAGGCTATTTCGAATCTTGATGACAAAACTGCAATTAAACCTTTGCTTAAAATATTATCAAAATCACAGGATAGGCTGGGTAAAGATATACTATCTGCAATTACCAGCTTAACGGATGAAGATAATCTAACTATTGTCACGTCAACTTTACAAAAAATTGCCGCTAACGCAGGGCCAGAGTTCAAGGAACTTACAGGAAGCACAATTAAATCTATTACTAACCGGCTAAATGGAGAAAGTAGCGAAGCTCTATCGAATAGTTCAACCCAAAGCTACTCAAAGGATAATTCTGACTTTGAATCTAACAGGCCTATTTCTGAGGCATATAGTGAACAGATCATAGATGCTTCTAAATTATCTGCCGGTCAGATGTTGGCAGACCGTTATAAAATAATCCGTCAAATTGGTAAAGGTGCTTTTGGTGTCGTAGTACTTGTTAAAGACATGATGGTCAGTGAAGATATTATTCTAAAATTTCTCAACCCGCACATGGCATCTGATGATAATGTTATTCAACGTTTTATTCATGAATTACGCTATGCCCGTAAAATCACACATGAAAATGTAATTCGTATTTTTGACTTTATTACATTTGGTAAATCATATGCTATTTCAATGGAATACTTTCCCAGCCATTCCCTGGCGTATGAAATTAAAACCAATAAGAGCCCTGATCACAATCGCGTAAAAAAAATATTTTGTGATATTTGTAAAGCTATGCGAGTTGCCCATTCAACCGGTGTTGTTCATCGCGATCTTAAACCAGCTAATATACTTATTGGTGAAAATGACCTGGTCAAAATAGTTGACTTTGGTCTTGCAGCAGCCGCAAGTCAGTCTGATTCACGTTTAACTAAGAGTGGTATTCTTGTTGGTACACCTACTTACATGGCACCAGAACAGGTAAGAGCTCGTGCTATTGATGCCAGGACAGATATTTATAGCCTTGGTATTTTAATGTATGAAATGTTTACTGGTCGCCCACCGTATAAAGGTGACGATCATATGGCGACTTTATTTAAACATGTAGAAGGAAATGCCAAGGCAGCAAATCAGGTCAATCCTAAAATCAGTAATGAGCTAAATGATATCATTATGAAAGCTATCGCAACTGATCCTGACAAACGCTTCCAGGATATAACTCAGCTACAACAATCACTGGAAAACATACTCAATAAGGAAGCTGCGTAGTGCCTCGAATTAATGCTTTTTTAAAATTAGGCCGTGAACAAGGTGGTTCAGATATCCACCTTTCAGTAGGCAGCCCGCCTCTTATTCGACTACATGGTGAATTGCAAGCCATCAAATACCGAGAATTGTCAGAAAATGAATTGGAAGATCTAGTTAATGAGATATTAACACAAGAGCAAATTGATACATTTTCTTCTGGTAAGGATCTCGATTTTTCATATGAACACCCTGAGGTAGGTCGATTCCGGGTAAATCTTTATCGAAAGTTTAATGGCATTGGAGCAAGTTTAAGAGCTATTGCACCGATTATCCCCTCTTTAGGTGAGCTAGGCTTACCTGATATTGTAGAGCAAATGTTACATGCCAATCAGGGTCTGATCCTAGTTACAGGTGCAACAGGTACAGGTAAGTCAACCACCTTAGCCTCCATGATTCACTGGCTAAATCAAAATCGCAGATTTAACATTATTACACTAGAAGATCCTGTTGAATATATCCATAAAAGTGAACAGTCCCTGATTATTCAGCGTGCTGTCGGTAGTCATGTTTGTGGGTTTGCTGAGGGTCTGAGAGCAGCGCTACGTGAAGATCCTGATGTCATTCTTGTTGGTGAGTTACGCGATCCAGAGACAATTAGTATGGCCATGACTGCTGCAGAAACAGGGCACCTTGTACTTGGAACACTCCATACCACTTCTGCAGTCAAGACTCTTGATCGGATTATTGATGCCATGCCTACAGAACAGAAATCACTCGCAAGTACTTTTTTAGCTCAACATCTAAAAGGTGTTGTCAGTCAAAAATTAGTAAGAACTGTTGACGGAAGAAATCGGCAAGCTGTGGTAGAGATTATGGTCAATACACCAGCAATTTCTCGCTTAATTCTTACCGGTAAAGTATTTCAGATCCCTTCAATTTTGCAAACCGGGCGAGATTCAGGCATGCAACTTATGGATCAAGCGCTTCTTGAATCTGTTAAGAAAAAAGAGATAGACCCGGATGATGCATATATTCACGCCAATGATAAAAAACAATTTCAACGCTATGTGACAAATCCAGATTTGTTACCTCAGATTAACCTGGCGGTAAATTAATGAATCGTATCGATGCCTTCCTCGAGCTTGTAATTAAACAAGGTGGTTCTGATCTACATCTTGTATCTGGAAATGCACCTCGGATACGGTTACATGGTGAAGCCTTCACTATTAAATATCGTGAACTAACCGCTGAAGAAACCAGCTCACTTCTATATGAAATAATGCCGAAAGGAATATTAAAAATATTTGAAGAAGAAGGTGGAGCTGACTTTGCCTATGCTGTAGAAAATCTGGCCAGATTTCGTGTAAATGTGTTCAAGCATATTGGTGGAATTGGAGCTGTTTTTCGCGCAATACCAAATCAGATTCAATCATTAAATGAATTAAATTTGCCTCCAGTTTTAAAAAACCTGAGTAGACAACAGAAAGGATTAATACTTGTAACCGGTCCAACAGGTTCTGGAAAATCAACGACTCTGGCTTCAATGGTAGATTTTATCAATAATGAACGAAAAGGACATATTATAACCATTGAAGATCCAATTGAATTTATTCATTCCAATAAAAAGTGTCTTATCAGCCAGCGAGAAATAGGATCTCACACACAGAGTTTTTCAGATGCATTACGATCATCATTACGCGAGGATCCTGATGTTATTCTAATAGGTGAAATGCGTGATCTTGAAACTATTCATCTGGCACTTACTGCAGCTGAAACTGGAATTCTTGTCATCGCCACATTACACACCAGTGGCGCAGCAGCATCCATTGATAGAATAATTAATGTTTTTCCCTCTGGAGAAGAACCATATGTCAGGACTATGTTATCAACCTCTCTTGTCGCTGTTATTTCCCAGCAATTACTTAAAACCTCTGATCAAAAGTCGCGTGTTGCTGCGCTTGAGATATTAATAAATAATGCTGCTGTTTCTAATATCATAAGGGAAGGAAAAACAGATCAAATTGACAATTTAATCCAGAGTGGTTCAACTCAGGGAATGCAACGTATGGATACTGCTTTAAAACGGCTTATGGATGCTCAACTGATATCAGGTGAAGAAGCATATCTGAAATCAAGAAACAAAAATGAATTTTCTCAGTTTAGCGAAGATAATTTTCTCTTAGATAGCACAGATCATCATAGTAAAACTGCTAATACTGAGAACAACACAATTAACATATAGATTCTATACAGGTAGATCATCATGGCAAGATTAATTTTAACACTGGATGGGGCTGTAATTCGTGAGTATGAGCTCGATAAAGACAGTATAAGCATAGGTCGTAAACATGGGAATGACGTCCAGCTTAATGATCTAACGGTTAGTGGAAGACATGCTCTTATTACCAGGATGGGAGATCATATTTATGTTGATGACCTTGGCAGTACTAACGGGACGCTTCTAAATGGCGGAAGAGTCGCCAAGTCTCAAATTCAACATGGAGACACTATTCAAACTGGTAACTATCAATTTACCTATTTTAGCGAGGAAGATGGTGATTATGAACCCACAATGTTTATCCGTGCCGAGATTGAAGATACTCAGGTTATCGATACCAGTAGTGTTTCTATTAATACCAGGGGAGAAAAACTAGCTGGTGTACGAATCATGAATGGTCCAATGGCGAAAAAGGTACTTGAGCTTAGGAAACCATTTAACACACTTGGTTTTAATGGTGATAAGTTGGCAATGATTAGTCGAAATGTAAATGGCTACACAATTTCAGCCATATTAAATAACAAACCAGGCAAGCCAAAATCATCTGATAAACCTTTGGTTAACAAAACTCCCATACCATCAGATCCAATGGTTTTAAATGATCGGGATGTCCTTGAACTTGCAGGGACAAAAATGGAATTTTTTTACTTATATTAGAAAATTAAACCGTTTCACCGGGCTTTCTGTATTTAAGAATCTTCCCATACTCCTCATCTACACTATCTTCATTACCAATTGCTTGATTATACTGGAAAGAGATATCAGCAATAGTGAAAATTTCCCCATCAGATAAGTGATGAGTTTCAACAAGGTCTGAACCTATATAAGTCCCATTTGTACTATCCAGATCACGAAGATACGAATCACCATTGTTTGTTACAATCTGTGCGTGATAACGACTAGCCTTTTTGTTATCAATTAGAAAATCATTGTCAGCTCTTCTTCCTATTGAAAAATATTCTTTATTTAAACTGAATTTTCCAATTTCTGAACCGTCTTTTGAAACTACCAACTGAGGGTAATTTTCAGCATTAAATTCACCATCTGAGTTCTTCGATACTGACCCTAGTCTACCGAACCTTTGTTCATAGGTTTGCCATTGTAACTCAGCAATTACCTCCTGAATTACCATATTAGTTACTTCATGTTTTCCTTCTACTGCACAATGCATCAAAGCATAATCACAAAGAATATTCAATAGCCGGGGTCGACCACCTGTGTATGTATAAATAAGTCGACTAGTATTATCGCTGAAAATATCAGAATTGCTTGCACCAGCTACTGAAAGGCGATGTTTGATGTAAGCCTGTATTTCCTCTTCACTAAGCGCAGTAATATGAAATCTTAATCTAATTCTCTGTACCAGTTGCTCCATTCCAGGACTATCGATCATATCATTAAGCTCTGGCTGACCCACAATGACAACAGTCATTAACTTCTCATGCCCATTCTGTAAATCTGACAATAAACGTATTTCTTCTAATACTCTGCGACTTAGATTTTGAGCCTCATCAATTATCAATACTACCTTCTTCCCTAGTTTAAATTGGTCCTTTAGAAAAACAGATAGTTTGTTTAACAGCTCTACTTTTGACGCTTCAAACAACTCAAAACCAAATTCAACAAGCAGTAACTGTAAAAATTCAATTTCATTAAGTTGAGTCTGATGCATCCTGGCGACTATTATGTTGTCATCAAAATGACTTAATGCATCATGTAATAAGGTCGTTTTTCCTGAGCCTATTTCTCCAGTAAATACCATTAAACTATCTTGGATATATAGTGCATATTCAATCTGTGCCTTAACACGGGCATGCGCTTTACTCAGATACAAGAATTTTGGATCTGATGCTAGACTAAAAGGGAACTCGTTTAATTTAAAGTGCTCTAGATACATAATATTTGAATAATCCTTATAAGAATTGCTACGGTGCTCAATTTCATTCCCTGGAAAGAGGTATTTTAAACAATTGTAACATGATTTTATCTGTAAGCACCTATATTAATCAATAGCTTACGATCCATGTAATAGATAATTCTTTACATAACCACTAATTATTTATGTTTATAATGACTTTTCACGTAAGATTTTGATTATTAAAGCATATACCTGCTCATTTATTGGTTAATTATTAAACAATTAATTTGATTATGATGGTAAGAATTCGATTGGATATGTAACAGTTACCTTTTCTACACCTCTAGCCCCAAAATTAAACCTCTTAATTCGTGCGATTATTCGTTTCTCTAGACTCGGAGCATTCAATTCACTTGACCGAACTTCAATTTTTGAAACCACTCCCGTTGGGAGAATGGTAATTGCCAATACCAGTTTACCTTTAAGTCCTGGGTTTCTCCTCAGCGCTCGACGATAGAGACTGTGTAATTGGCTCTTATTCTGATCCATTACAATGGTTATTTCTTCATCAGAACGTAAGCCTTCTCCTCTATAAGTCTTTTTGCGCGACTTATCAGATGCACTTTTTGTTGTTATTGCCTGCCTAACTGCTAACCTGTCTGCTTTACTTAACTGAGTTGTGCCAGTTATAGTTGGTCCATCATTAGAATTAACACCACCACTACCTTTACTAATATTGGATGTTAATACGTTCGTATCCACAGAGGCTTTTTTTTGCGCAGAACTGGAATGTTTGGCGCGACTACCTACCATTGCACTAATACTTTTCGTGTCAATTAAATCTGCCAACTCATTACCTAAGGCCAATAGACCACTATCAGCTGCCTTTTTTCTTGCCTTCTTTTGGTTTTTGCTTAGAGTCTTTTTTGTGATGTCTTTTCGTTTAGGCTTTAACTGAATTTTCGGTTTTGGTATTGGCTTTGGTTTTACTTTTTTAATTTTTTCTTTTTGTAGTATAAATTTAGCAACACGCTCAGGTATAACCGTTCTTGTTTTGCGTTCCGATTTTGGTAATTCAATTGTAGACAAAACAAGGCCAACAACAAATAGTCCAAGAACAAATATAGATGCTAAAATATTAAAGCGGTGATCACGCTCTCTTTTTGGCGTCCAGTTAAGGGCTATATTTTCATACGTCAAGCTAGTCATCAACCCTTACCCTTTGCCTTTTGTACGGCTGCAAATGCTATTTGTGTATAATTAGCCTGACGGCAGGTTGCCAGAATCTTTCTCAACAGTTGGTATGGAATATCTTCATCACCCATTATAGTTACTGCCCTGCCACCAGCTTGCACCATCTGACTAATATTACTACTCTTGGAAGCATGGTATCTTAATTCTTCTGCCAGTTTATTTACGACTGATTCATTTGAATTGAGAATATCTTGAATTGAAGCCACAGCCACGCCTTCCAGGAGAAGCTCACTTTTGGTTATGGCTATAACAATCGTTTCTTTTGGTGCCTTTTCAGCTACAGATGTAGGCAAACTAATTTTTTTTGTATTTGGTATTTGTTGTACACTTGATGAGCTAACTAAAAGAAAAAATACCAGAATTGTAAAGATATCCATTAATGAAACAAGATTTAGCCCAGATTTTCCGTGAAGTTTTTTAAAGTGCGCCATGCGATGAGCACGGCCAGATAATTTTTGTACTTTCATACCTACTTACTCTATTTTGTTTTATCAGTTACTGCATCACCAATGGAAATATTTGGAAATAGTTCTATCGTTTCAACAGACAAACCCTGCATAACTTCAGCAGTCCTAACATGATCCATGACATTTATTAATGTCTTATAATTAATTCCCGGCTCAAGCAGTAATGTAATATTATTTTCTTCAGGAAATCTCGTCTTTATTTCAACTAACACATCTTTAAACAAATCCCACCGTGTATCGCTATCACTACGTTCAAAGCGTTTAATAATACCTATATTTGCATCTTGAATATCAAATGATTTATCTCTCAGCACGAGTTCAAGATGTAGCTTAACTTTCTCTTCCTGTTTAACTTTTGCATTTTGAGGTGGCAAGTTTAGCTCAAGCACTGTTATTCTCGAAAAAACTGCCGTTATCAAAAGAAATGGCACCAGAATTACCATCAGATTCATAAAAGCAGTAATATTCAGCTCCTGCGCTTCTGCTAGATAATTCTTTCTTATTTTCCTCATCAGAAATTCACTACCTAATCATTAGTTATAAGATTAAGGCTTTTAATAGCTGCCTTTTCCAAATTTCCTACTACATGAGCAGTTTTTGTAACAAGGTAAGAATGTAACAGTAATAGTGGGATTGCAGCCATCAGCCCAAAGGCGGTTGTATTCATTGCCACCGAAATACTGGCAGAAAGCAAATCAGCCTTTTCTGCTGGGTCTGCCGCAGCAACTGCAGTAAATGCCTGAATCAGGCCGACAATGGTTCCTAACAATCCCAGCAAAGTTGCAACATTTGCATATGTTGCAAGATAATGAGTTCTTTGCTCTAGATCTGGCATCGCATCCATCATACCTTCTTCCATAGCTGACTCAATCGCCTCTCTAGGTTTATTGGCGCTATGCCTTGCAAAACCATATCCTAAAACACTTGATAGCGGTGTTTTAATTGATTCAACTAATTTAACTGCCCTTTGAAAATCACTGGCTTTCAACATAGGAACAAGTTGTGTCCAGACTTTCACAGTTAAGGAGTGAGTTCGTGACAAGAATAAAAAACGCTCAATTGCTATAGCCAATCCAATTGCAAAAACGAGCAGGATCGGATACATAAACGGCCCCCCATTCTGGAAAAACTTAACAATCTCCATAAACAACCCTCTTAGTTAATATGTTAATAACGCAATCAAATGACTTTTTCTTCGTCTTTTGATTTAAAAATTGAAAATATTTTATTCACCATGCCTGCAGATGGTTCATTAAAGGCATCTTTTTTTTGACTCAAATTATTATAATGCTCATCTATTTCATTCAATAGCAAACTTCTCTTTTCTCTGTATTCTTCTTTAGATATGCGCAACTCACAATAATCTTCACATAACTTTCGAATAGCTAAAAACTCGTCTGTCATATTCATAATATTATTCTTTTAACTCTCTAACCAATCTAAAGCCCGTGACTGAGTCCGGTTTTCCCGTGTGGTCCATCCAGGTTGTCACATTACACTTATTCATTGAATCTCTATATGATCCACCAGCCGCAACAAGCTTTCCACCTTTCGCAAATACCCACTCCTGCGCATTCCCAAGGTAATTAACGAGCCCCCAACTATTTTGACGACCTGTCGTCGCATTAACTAAAACACCACCTTTTTCAATTCCTCTACTACTCAATTGACAGTTTCGATTCGAATCATGTTTTCTGTTAGTCGAATTAGAAGCGTACACCCACTCACTTTTAGTTGGTAGCCTATATTTTCTACCAGTACTTCTACTTAACCAACGCATATAATCCTTAACTGTGGAAATAGAAATTCCAGTAGCTGGCCAATTTTCATTTTTACCTTTGATAATTTTACATTTTTCTGTTTTCTTACAAAAACGATTTATTTCACCAATAGTTATTTCATATTTCCCAATAGCAAAAGCCTGTAAGCTTTTCCCTCTTGGAACAACAACTAAATCTGGCCCTTCCCCTAACCCTTTTACTCTATCGCGACAAACCCCTCGTTTCCCAAATTTCCCTAGCCCAGCCAGCGAAGTATCGCAGGCATCCTTTGGCTTAATTTTAATTGATGCAATTGTTGAATTTTTTCCAAATATTTGAATAGCATATTTTTTTGACTCTACCGCCCTTTCCGGAAAACGTTCTCCTACACTTACAATACAGGCTGAAAGTGACTTTACAATCCTGTTTTCTGCTTTTAGATATCGATCATAATCCAGTGATCTTAATTTCTTGATGGCGATATCAAAATCTCTCATGCTTAAGCGAGATTGACATAATAATTGCTTATTAACGTTTTTTAAGGCAACATTAAATGCATCATAAACTTCTTTGTTTTTCTTGTCTTGCTCCAACTTTTGCTTGGTTTCTTTATGAATATTATCTGCATACAATTGTTTTTGACGCTCCAGTTCCCTTACGGCCTTTGCCAGCTTTTCTCTTTCGCCATCTAACTGTCTAGCGTCATCTGTATATCGTTCTGCATTTTGAATCAGGATTTTTGTTCTTGCCAATTTACTATTGGCCCTCATCTCCCTAATCTTTTCGATATACAGAATAAAAATATCTCGACGCAAACTAATAAACCAGACATCATCTTCAGAGAGTATTTTTTCAACCCCAGACACTTCACGCCAAAGATCCTCCTCCCAGTCAATAGTGAAACTTGGGTTATCTAATAATCGTTTAATTTCTGACTTATATAAATCATACCTGATTGTAAATTCCATCTCATTTCGCAGCTCATACTCAGATATACCAGACTGTTTCGTATTCACAACATAAACAGTCGTAGCTAGAATTGCCACAAGCGCGACAGAGGCGACAGCCAAATAACTCGTTTTAAACTTTTCTGTAAATAATTGATAAAATTCTTCGGCAGAAGAAAGACGGTTAGCCCTGTCAAAAGCCAGGGATTTTTCCACAGCTTTCCATTGCCGTTTGCTGATTGATGTTATTTTTTTTGGTTTAAGATTTTTTTCACATGCCTCATCAGCAGGCAGCTTGTTAAATGGGTGTTTGCCAGTCAGTATTTCATAAACAATACACCCTAGAGCATATATATCATCTCGAATATCCGGTGTCTTACCTTGTAACATCTCCATGCTTGCGTAAGCTGGTGTTAATGCACCCAGCGAACCGGCATCAAACACCGTCTTATCAATCACTTTTCCTTCTCGTCTATCAACATTGGTGACTGCACGAGCAATTCCGAAGTCAAAGATTTTAGCCATTCCAGAATTAGTGACAAATATATTTCCCGGCTTAAAATCAGAATGAATAATGTTTTCAGCATGTGCATGCCCCAACGCAGAGCACATACCTTTAATTATTTCGAGCGTGTCATCCCAAGGCAATCCTGTAGCGTTATATTGTTTAATCAACTGATCAAGAGGTTTACCTTCCATATATTCCATTGTCATAAAGACATCATCGCCATCACGATCGAAGTCATAGACCTTCACAATATTTGGCTGAGCAAGTCTCTGTGCTTTTCTGGATTCACGCTGTAGAGAAATAAATGCATCAGGGTGGGTTTTAAACTCCTCACTCAATACTTTAATAGCAACATATGGATCACGATCTTTTGCTTCTACTTTCAATCGATCTTTAGCCTTATAGACCACTCCCATACCGCCAACGCCAAGAACTTTTTCTAGCAAAAATCGATTTTTTAGTATTCTGTGTTGACCAACACCTTGTGAAGCCCTTAAATTTGAACTCAGTGGACTAGTCGAATAATTTTGTGGTTTATTAGAAACAACTCTTGTTGAATCAGATGATGGTATGCGCGTTTTATCAATATCTTGACCCCTCGGTGAATTCTGGCCATGGCTTTGATCTGTATATCTTGACTGCTTGTTTGCGGCCCTTTGAATCGTTGAATCTGTTTGCGCAGGTTTCCCTTTTCTTATAACAGTTTTATCTGCACCTGTTATAGTCTGATCCAGATCGTCTCTTGATACTGGAGCAGAGGACGTGGCTGTAGATTTACGTATGACTGTCTTATCGGGCTCCGTTATATTTCCTTCGCTAGATGTATAATCAGGAAATCTATTTTTTTTGTCGTCATAGCTTGCCATATTCTACTCACATCCCTGTTCAACAGCATGATTAGCGGGAACTGCTTTAACTATAATTACTGAAACATTATCAGGCGCTCCGTTTTCCAGAGCTCTTGCGACAAGATTACTAACTCCCTCTTGTGCCTGAGGATCACCAAGAATTTCAACTATAGAGCTTCTATCAACACAATTATATAGCCCATCACTACACAACATAAAAGTGTCGCCCACCTTAGCATCAAAAACGTTAATATCTACAAACAGTTCATCCATAGCCCCTACCGCACGGGTAATAATATTTGCTTCAGGGTGACTTTCAATTTCTTCTGGTAAAATAGCCCCCTGTTTTAACAACTCTTCAACATGACTATGGTCTCGACTAAGTTGAGTCAATTCATTTTCTCTCAAACGATATAACCTGGAATCTCCAACCCAAAGACACGCTCCAACATTACCGTGAATAAGCAAACTTGCAACGGTACTTCCTAGCGTTCGTCCATCATGTACTATTTCTGCATATTCCATAATCCGTTGATTGACATCAATAATACAATCTTCTATTACTGTTATCATTTCATCTAGTGTATGGTGTTTTTCAATCTCAGCTAGCGAATTGACAACCATATTGCTGGCGATATTTCCTGCCTCATAGCCCCCCATACCATCTGCCACGGCCCAAAAACCAAGCTCAGTCATTGAAAGAATGGAGTCTTCATTAATTTCTCTGACCATGCCTGTATTCGTTTCTTCTGCGCTATGCCACTTAACGGGACGTCTGACTGTTATATCTGTCATACGAGCTGTAAATCCTCAACAAGCTTTAACTTATAAGGCTGATACCAGCCTCTGCCTGCCCATTGTCCGTCTATCATAGAGGTCAACTTACTTATCGGCGGCATACCTTGGGTTAAAAATATACAAGGCTCCACGAAGTCAGAACCCGCTGTGGTCCATACACTAAAACTAGACAAAGAGTTCCTTAGCAGTGGCTCAACAAGATATTGATAAACTGAGGAAGGTAACTGTTCTTCAAATTCCATATTTATCTGCATAGATTCATTATCTACACTCGCAGGCGGATTCGCTTCATAAACTGAATCTAGATTGAGCCCAATATTGTTAATAGAAGCTGATAAAGCATCTACATTCATCTCACCATTCAATGACTGAAACATGAGTTCTTCTACTGAGGCGAACCAACTAGAAATTACATTAACTACTTCCAATGGATTAGATGCATCTGGTAATTGACGAACTGCGGAAAGTGGATAATATCGACCAACTCTATCAACACTTGGCAACATCACTCCGGCCCAACAATTCTTGTCCAGTACCCCATCTGAAAACACAAAACGCCAAATCGGGCTAGTTAGATAGGTATTCAACCAACTTTCTCCCAACTGCTCTTTTGAGCCAGCTATATAATGTTGTAACCATTCATCCCAGGCATTAACAAAACCTGCAGGCAAATCGCGCATAACAAAATCTCCATGCGCCGGCAATTTACCAAATAATCCTGTTTTAATCTGATTCAAACTAAATTCTCTCTGGGCATTTAAATGAAGCCAGTAAATTCTTACCAAATGGATTGTTAACACTCTTGGCTTTCATTTGATAACGAATACTTCGAATAGATTTTTTTCTAAGCTTGGTATTCAAGGAAAGTTCATTTTTATCCTTAATGTCATCCACGTTATAAGTAACCATATAAACGTTAGACTTACGCGTCTTATCAACTGCCGACTGATCTTGCAAGCGGAACCACGCCCATGGACCTTCATAGGTTTTGGTATGCTGAACCTCATTCAAATCTTCAAAAATGATACGCACGCGATTATGTTCATCATCACCAATCCACTGAACAGTTTTCCAGAATTTAGGTCCATGGCTGTAGATTAAGCGCTTTGGACCAATTTCCAAAATAAATCTGGCATCACGCTTATCCATTCGATATGGTTTTAATTGAAAACTCAGACTTGGTTTGTCTGGACTATCCTTGAAAAAGATAGACTTTATATTCTGGGCACGTTGTATTTGCTTAACAGTTGTAGCTGACAAGCCTAAACTATAGTCATCGACGATACGGTTTGACCATTGAGTACCTGTCTTAACAAATGGTTTAAGGTTTTCCTGATAAAATACATCAAGGGTACCGCCCGGTTTAAAGAACTCAGTAAAATCAGCCAGAGCCAACTCATCCCTAGAACTACGCTTGAGCGGATAACGTCCTGCCAGGCCTTGAATATATGGTGTGTAAATTTTTGTTTTCCATTCAGTATTGACATACTGATGTGCTGAACCAAGCACAACCTTCCAGGTTTCTGAGGCTAGCGAATCGAGCCAACGTTTTACCGGTTGGGGCATCGTCTTGGCATACGCACGTAGAGAGGTTATTGGATTTCCTGCACCACTTTCATAACGCGCCTTAGCGACATCAAATGCCTTTCTACCCGGATCTGGCGCCAACGTAATTTCGTTGACAAACTCCTGCATCATTACAATACGCTGCAATATGGTACTCACAGGAGCCGGACTTTTCTTGCTTTCTCTTAACAGGCGATTGACATCACGAAACGATTTATCAACAACAGTCCATTTAGCCTTTGATGCGGCAAAAGCTGTCAGTTTACCCTTACTGCCCTCCTGATTATCATCCGATAGATTAGCGAGTAATTGACTGGATAATTGTGTATTTGTTGAAGATACCTGCAATATCGCCAAAATCGGTGAATAAACAGGGTCAGTGAAGCTGGTTAGCACATTGTTTGCATGTCGCAAACCTGTAAATGGTTTAACTTCAAGGTGTTTGAAAACATTTTCCCAATGGGCCCGATATTCTGCTAGATAATGTGCCTTGACCTTTTCACTAATTTCACCAAGATCGTCACTGGCAAAGTCAACTTTCGTAGATTCTGTATCAGACAGGACCCATCTCTCATTAACCACATCAGTCAGTATCACCGAGTCAGGAGATAGGTCGATGTTTTCATAACCTTCGATAGTAAACAATAAAGGTGTCTGCATAGAGAAATGTATTTTGTCATCATTCTGATAAGTCGCCCTCACGGTTTCGCCAAACTCATTCATTAAATCGACTTTCTGACTATATTGAGGGCTGGTACGAACACGGCTATAAACTCGCTTAGCCACAGGCACACGAAGCAACAATGAACGACTCGACTGAACAAGTCGCTTATTCAGTTCAGTCGGCTTCATGTCACTCGCCAATAAAGCTCCCAGATGCTTTTCTAATTCTTTGCGTTTGGTTGCCTGACCACGAAGCTCTCTGCTCCACCGATCAGAGAACCATTCCATTACCAGGCGGCCATCAAGTTGTTCCAGTTTATTAAACATCATATACGTACGGAATGTATTGTACAGGTCACCACCCTGGTGTCCCTGCTTCAGGTAACTTTCTAGATAGTTAAGAAGCTTGGGTAATAAAAGCTGTCGCAGTTTGGTTTGATAAGCGTGATCGGCAGCGCCATCAACATTACCATCATACATGCCAAGACCAGATAACCAGGGATGCTCTTCCTGGTCATACACTACGCTGGCATTAGCCAGGGAGTTAAGAACCGGTAAGATTGCCCTGATGTCATTTGACCACGCACTCAATCTTTTATTTTCTGCATGATATTCAGCAATGTATGCCTCTACATCATTCATAAACATTTCATGTCGCGTAAAACTACCCGCCCAGACCACAAACATGGTTATTGCAGCCGTTACCATTCCAGCATATGCAGCTCGCTGTGACCAACGGATAATTTTCTCATACTTGCGATTTGAACCAACAAGTTCAGATTCTGGGAAAATAACATCTTTAAATAACTGGCCAAGAAAGAAACTCTTCCCCTGCTGGAAAGGTTGCTGAACCAGTTCTCGGGCAAAACCAAAGCTGGAAGAGACAGAGCTCATCAAACGATCAATGGGATTCCCATCCTGGGTACCACTGGAGAAATAAATCCCTCTTAGATATGGCTGAAAATCATAACGATTTTTCACAAAAGTCTGACGAACAAATTCATCAATAAGCGGTTTAAGATTCTCGATCTGTTGAGGGAACCCCTGTATTGCACCTCTTCTTTTTGGATCACGTTCATAATGCATACGCCATATAACCCTATCATACAGGCGTTTTAACAAGGCATTAAATTCAGCCTCGAGATAATCCAGGTCTGGACTTTCTCCGGCTCCTGGTGCATTGGGTAAGGAGACACCCCAGACCTGCTCTCTTTCTTCCTTACTCAGGTCTTCAAAAAATTCGGTAAAACCAGATACCAGATCGGTCTTGGTAAACATGAGATAAACTGGAAAACGAATTTCAAGTTTACTCATCAGTTCATCAATTCTGTTACGAATTGTTTTGGCGTGAATCAGACGTTCTTCTTCAGATTGGGTCAGCAAGTCCTGCAAGCTGATCGCAACAATGGCCCCATTGATGGGGCGACGACGTCGATTCTTTTTCAGAAGTGAAAGAAATCCTTCCCATGCAGAACTGTCAGCCACCTTGTGACTGTCCTGTGTCGTATATCTGCCAGCGGTATCAATAAGCACTGCTTCATTAGTAAACCACCAGTCGCAATTACGTGTTCCACCGACACCCTGTAATGCACCTTTGCCAAACTTCTCTGCAAGGGGGAAATCCAGGCTTGAATTAATCAGCGCGGTAGTTTTACCTGAACCTGGTGGCCCAATAATGATGTACCATGGCAATTCATACAGTGCCTTGTTACTACCCCGACCTTTAAATTTAAGTTTTTTGAGGGTTTCCATGGCCTGAGCAAATCTTTCATTAATTTGCGCAATTTCCTCAGGGTTGGCTCCATAGGCCACATCGGACTTGTTTTCCTGAATATCTTCAACCAGTTCATTATTCTGTTTCTTGTCCTTCATTTGCTCTCGAAGATTATTCAACCCCCAGGCAACTAATAGAACCATGATGGTTATAAGTCTGGCAACGGCACCCCCTAACGGAGCAAAATTGCTCTCCCCAAATTTTATGGCAGGTCCAACAAACCAGATCAGTAATGACAATACAATCAAACCAATTATTGAAATAACGATTCGATTTTTGAAAAAGTCCTTCAGTTTTTTCATTTTGCTACTCGACTACACTATTTCAGATAATTGGATTTATACCGACCACTACCAGCCACAGTGTTTGATTCTGCGATGGTAGATAATTTCTCGGCCACAGGAGAAGAAGAGGTGTAAAGCCAGACCCGAAATCCCGAATAGGTCAGTAACATAAAACCACCAACGATACTGGCCACAACCCACATTGGAACATACTCTGCTAAGGTGTTTCTGATTTTACCCAGCCCCTGCCAGCTTGGTGATAAACTGCGTTCATATTCACCACGATAGGTTCTAATAACGCCAAATAATTCTTCTCGCAACTGGTCAAGCTGTTCTTTACCTCGATGAATCACACGGTACTTACCTTCAAAACCAAGGCTCAAACAGAGATAAAATAACTCTAATATATATAGGTTATCAGCAGGAGACTGGCGCATCCTGTCGAGAATCTGAAAAAACTTCTCCCCACCCGCTGTTTCATTATGAAACGTACTTAACAAGGTTTTCTGCGGCCATGCACTTTCGGCTCCCCAGGGGGTATTCAAAACGGCTTCATCCAGCAAGGCACATAAACTATATCTGGCTGCCAGTACAACTTCAGGTCTCACACCCTGTTCTTTGGCACGACTATCAAAAGACTTGATTTCATTAGTCAGGCGTTGATGTAATCCTGCGACATCTGGATGACTGACTGAATGTCGTGTTTTTTCATAAACTGCGATCAACATGGATGCCGCATTGACTAACGGATTTAATCCGGTTGTCGTCCTGAAATAAGCTGCCTGGACATCAAACCCCGGCATTGATGGCGCTTGGGCTGAAGCTGCTTGCCCATAAGACGGTGATGCAGGTGGTACCTGAGTTTGCCCGGTTCCTCGCCTGCCTGGCATTGGGCGAATGATGGTATGTTCTCCAGTCGGAGTCGCCGAGCCTGGTTGCCTGAATACAGTTTTGTCTTGATTGTCTGACATAAGCTATTCCATTAAATATGGATTCCTGATTTTGAATCCTTGTTAATACCCTTAATTACGAATTGTCCAGAATTCAAATTCCAGCCCTGGGAAATCACCACCTACATGCAATGCAAAACCACCAGAACTCTTTAATTCCTTCCAGAAATCACTACCACTATCAAGTTCAAAGTAGGTAAACCCGGAATGATAAGGAATCTGTCTTGGTGCAACTGGTAAAGGTTTAATTGGGATGCCCGGCATTGCAGCATTAACCAATTGCCTTATTCTTTCTACAGGGCCAATTTTTAATTGACCGGGAAGGTGTGAACGTAAGGTATCGGCAGGTACATCGGCACGAGCAGCAAGAATAAAGCTTGACGTACCGATCATCGAACGATCCGGAATCTGCGCAACCCTGATGCCATATTTCTTCTCAACCAGCGCCAATGATGTCGCCGTCTGTTCATATACCATACTCAGATTCTGACGCAGAGAATTGATGACAGGGATAAAAGTACTTTGTAAGTCATCATGCAAATATGGCGGGAATGCAGGTGGGCGTTTTGTTTTGGTGGCAAAGGTGGACAGTTCACCGACCATTTGCACGGCTTCACTAAATAGATTTAATGGGTGAAGTCCCTGCAAATTTGCCAAATGATTTGCCAGAGGCTCAAGACGATTGATCAATTGCAACATCATATAATCGGCAATCTCGGCTGAGCCACCACGTTGGGTATCCGCTAATCGGCCTGCGATGGACTCACCTCGGTGATGTAATAAACCAGCAAGCTCAAGAAGAAATCCTGACAACTTCTGTATCTTGCTCACATCCAGACAGGTTGGAATATATTCATCATCCAGAATGACATTCTTATCATCCCTGGATTCAGAAATCCTTGCTACACCGATGCAGGCATAGCCACTTAAATCATCTGACTGGAGTAATAAGCGTAAGCGAAGTTTACCGATATTAATTTCAATATTATCGCTGCCTTCCAGTGTCACATCGCGAATCGATTGCTCAGAAGAGTAATATCGTGCCAAACCCTGTGATTCCTCATCTAAAAGAACATCTACAGCGCCGGGGCGTCTGACAGGTACTGCAAGGTATACAATTGTATTATGAGTATTGGTAGGAATATCAATGACCGGGGGGGCCTCATCCTGTTCAGGAAAACTGAATGGTGTCCCATCTGGAAAAACACCCTTTGCCCGTATTAAAGATATTTTACCAAGCTTGAGCAATTCCTTATCAAGCTCAATATCCTGGAACCCCCAACCATAAGCCCCATGAGCAGAAACTTTTCCTTCAACATAACGCTCAAAATATCGCTCCTGTTGCTGGAAATGCTGAGGATTTAAAAACATTCCCTCAGTCCATACTACCTTGCTATCTAATGACATAGTCAAACTGCCTGTAAAATATTAAACCACTACCTGTTTAAACTATGGAACATATTGGTAAAAAGATTATTAACGATAAATTAACTTAAACAATTAATTAACTCTCAACACAATATTGATATTCCACACCCATTTCTTCCCTGTTATTTATCTATCCTTTAATTATTTACTTGCCATTTTATCGGCATTTATTATTTTATTTCCGGAGATTTTTATATTAACAGTAGTACCAATCACATCATGTTGGACGACAGGAATAATCAGCTTATATCCGGCATTTTTATAATCCAGAAATTCCGCATAGAGACCAACAAATTGCGTTTTCTCACTTAAAACAAAACTGTTTTCCCGATCTTCGCCCGGTTTCAGCCGCTTCAATTTTTGAACTGCAATAAAATCTTCCCCTAGCCTTTCTTTATCCTGTTCATAGATATCGATAAAGTTGGCATTTTTGAATAACTTGGGTGACTTCAGCTCATACATCCTGATAAATAATGGTGAAGGTGTTTTGTTTTCATCTGGATTAATATCTGACTCGACTTTGAAAGACAGCGTTAAATCCGTATCCGCACCAAAAATACCACCTACAGCACTGTTTAATGAAGAACATGCTGAAAAATATGGCAGTATTAATACCAATGCCAGTTTGATAATTAAATTTGATTTCATTCCCTTCCCTACCCCGTAAATCCAAGTTTAATAATTAGAACTTATCCGTTCTACGTGACGACGACAGCTTCAACAACTGATCTTCATACGCCTGTACAAAATCATATCCAAACAGGTGCTGGAATGAGTTATCCATATCGTTAACAAGTTCGTTATAGTATTCTTTATATGAATCCCAGTTTTTGCCCTTATTCACCATCTGCAGCAAACCTGCTTTTCGATATTTTTCAAATCGTGCTTCAAGGGTTAAGGGATCGAATCGTTCAATGACACCACGAAATGCAGCTCTGATCCCTGCCAGAATGGCAACCTGGTGTTCTGCGATACTCTGGAATCCCTCACGGACTGATTCAACAGGAGGTTTATAGGCCTGACTTTGACGAATAAACATATTCTCCAGCGCATCTTCAATATTGGCAGAAAATTTTAAAGGGTTGTTTTCAACAGGTTGAATGGTTGTCACATTCATCCTAAATTCATTTTTAACCGTGCTTCGTGACGTTAAAACCTGCATCAGGCCAGAGATTGTTTCACGCATCAATTCGCCAACTGTCTGACTGATTTCCATCATCATATCTTCAGAGAGATTCTTACCAGAAAGCCCCATCGCTTCGATAAGCAAATGGTCTACCGCGGTTGCAGAAGCAGGTTTTTGTTGCTTTGCCCGAATTTGTTTAGCCAGCAAATCCACATCTGCCTGTAATTTACGATTTTCCTCCAACAACAAACGATTTTGTGCTTCCAGCTGATTAACAACACCATCATTAACCGCCTGTGCCTGAAACTGTGACACAGGCTCTGTTACAACGGCAGGAGCTACTGCAAGCTGTTCATCAACTGTAGGACGATCATCCAGTAATACATCATCATCCCAGTCATCGGGGATGGCTCCACCATCTGGTACTGCATTAGGCCAGTCATGGGCAGCATGATTTACAACATCAGCATGATCTGAATAGGTATCCTGATCAAAGCCTCCTGGTGATCCCGCCTTATCCAGTGCGGCAAGTGGATCTGTCTCATCAAAACCACCAAACAGGGGTTCTGATGAGGGAACATGAGGTGTATCAGTTAAACCAAAGGGATCGCTACGCTCATGATCCGTCTTATCTTCAAAATAATCGACTTCTATGCCAGGGGTCTCTGGGACAAAAGAGAAAGGTGAACCGCCTCTAAATGTATCAGCTTCATCGAGATTGACCTGAAATTCATAGTCACTGAGCATGAAAGTATCACCATCATTCAGTGCAATCTTATTACCTTTACCAATGGGTTCTGGTGCACCATTTAGAAAGGTTCCATTTGTGCTGAGATCAGTCAGGTAGTACTGCCCGTTCTCACAGGTTATCTGACTATGACGGGAAGACATGAAACGCTCAGGATCGTCCAGCACCCAATAATTATTGGATGCCCTTCCTATTGTTCCCCCGTTATCTGTGAATACCATGCTTGTGTGCTGGTTAGTCACTGAGTCTGGCGACTTTATTATTGATATTGTGATCGACATACAAATATCATCCTGATATGGCCATCAGATTTCAATGAATACATTGATAATCTTCAACCCGTTTAATCCTCGCGTAAGCAAACTGTGAACTGCATCACAAATTTACTCAACACAACCTCTAATAGTTTTGAATTGCTATTTAGTCTAAATCCATTTTGTGATTAATTAATGCTATCCATGCGTGTTTTGCAGTATACCAATAGCGTTTAGAGATTGAATCAAATTTAACCATATATTGCAACAAAATATATGTGGACAAATATTAATCGTTACGTTTAAAATGCATTCAACTTAAACAGTATGTATGAATGTATTTGTTATTAAGTTGTTTAGAGTAAATCTAATTTAATTACTAACAACTTTAAGTAATTCGAAGTTTTGTTTTTTAGAGCATGTCTAAACACAAACAAATACACACATGGCGACTAACTTAATTAGTGCTATATATAAAGGTGTATAAACTTACTGTGATAGCTGAATAAAAACTAATCAGCTCTTTACATGTTGAAACACATACCTTATAAAAGCTAAGAAATAGTTAGCTGGGAGTAAGTAGAAATAGCAGGGATTTAATTAGTAAAGGGATTGAATACTATACTGCATTAAACCCAGATTAAGGTTCAGCAAACTGAACAACAAGTGAATACCAAAGTGGATGCCACGCAGGATTAGCGAACCACCTTACTATAAAGGCCTAACTAAAAAGGCCTGGTGTGAATAACATGAGGAGAGGAAAAGGAATATGCCATCACCCGCATTAATTGATGTAGAAAGCCTGGTAAACCCAATTTCTGATGAAAACTCAGTCGGTGCTGATATTCGACAGGACTCTTCTCCCGCATCACTCTATAACCAGATAAAAGATGCACGTAGTGCAGCCCGAGCTGCAGAGCGACACAGTTTGTTCGACGGTGACAATAGTGAAGCCATGAGCAACTGGTACAAAATTATTGATCTCGCCCCCGAAATTTTACAAAACCATGCTAAAGATCTTGAGGTGGCCAGTTGGCTAACAGAAGCCCTGATTCGACGAGCAGGCTTCCAGGGATTACGTGATGGTTTTGCAGTAATACGCGGCCTGATAGATAACTACTGGGACAGCCTGTATCCTCTACCCGATGAGGAAGATGGTATGGAAACCCGCCTTGCCTCTTTGACGGGCTTAAATGGTGAAGGTGCAGAGGGTGTCCTGATTGCACCGATTAGAAATGTTACCATAACCGAAGGTGGTGAACCTGGCCCATTTAGTTTCTGGCAATATAAACAGGCTCTGGATATCCAGAAAATTGCCGACGAAGACACCAGAAGTAAAAAAGCCGGTAAAATTGGTTATACGTTGGAAGATATTGAAAATGCTGTTGCCAGTACTGATGCAGAATTTTATATCAACCTATGTGATGATGTTTCCATTTCGATTAATGAATACCGTGAAATCAGCCGTGCACTGGACAATCTTTGTGGTACTCATGAATCACCCCCAACCAGTAACATCATCAACACACTTGAAGATGCACTAAGTGTACTTAAGCATGTTGCCCGCTTTAAACTGCCTGTTGAATCTTCCAATGAAGACGATATGGGTCAAGATGTAACAGATATAAACGGAACTTCTGTAGCAGGTTCATCAGGTGTGCCTGCCGGCGCCATCAAAACTCGCGAAGAAGCCTTCCGTCACCTGAAAAACATTGCAAATTATTTTCGCAAAACTGAGCCCCACTCACCAATTTCATACATTATTGACAAAGCCGTGCGCTGGGGTGACATGGATCTGGATGAACTGATGCGAGAACTAATCCCTGACTCATCATCAAGGGATTACTACAGTTCATTAACTGGTGTTAAAACAGATGAGAGTTAACCGAATCTTATAGACTAATTAAGCCTTGCTTGATGTGAATAGACGAACTTAGAGGACTAAATAATGGCCGAGAGCATTCATGACAAACTGAAACGTGTACGGAAACCTCGTGTACATATCACCTACGATGTTGAAACCAACGGTGCTGTAGCTGAAAAGGAAATCCCTTTTGTTATGGGCGTGATGGGTGATTACTCCGGGGACAACACTGACAAAAAACCACTGAAGGATCGTAAGTTTTCCAGCATTGACCGTGATAACTTCAATGAAGTGTTACGCAATGTGGCGCCTAAACTTAAAATGAAAGTTGAAAACACTCTGGAAGGTGATGGCAGTGAGATCTCTGTTGATATGGATTTCAAAAGTATGGAAGATTTTGAACCACATAAAGTGGTTGAAAATGTCGAGCCTCTTAAAAAGCTGCTCGAAACCCGGAATAAACTGCGTGATCTGTTAACTAAAGCAGATCGTTCAGAAGAACTGGAAACTGTTCTGGAAGAAGTATTAAGCAATTCTGAAGCCATGACAGCTCTATCTGGTGAGCTGGGTGTTGGTGAAGATGAAGGTAACGATGAAGGTGACAAATAATGAGTACTGAAACTGTAGAAGAAACCCAGGAAGCCGCTGAAGCGGCGGAAGTCAGTTTTCTGGAACAGGCCATTGGTGCCACAAAACAGACTCCCAGAGATGAAACGGAAGACTTATTGAAGACCCTGTCCCAGGAAGCAATGAAAGGGACTGTCACATGGGACAAAAACCTGACCGTTACCATCAACTCTGCAATTGCTGCCATTGATCAACTCATGTCTAAGCAGCTTTCTGCTGTTATGAAGCATGAAAAATTTCAGAAGCTGGAAGGTTCATGGCGTGGACTAAACCATCTGGTAATGAATTCAGAAACTAGTTCCCAGCTCAAGCTGCGTATGATGAATATCAGCAAAAAGGAACTGGCAAAAGATCTGGAAAAAGCCGTTGAATTTGACCAAAGCCAGACATTCAAGAAAATTTACGAAAGCGAATTTGGCATAGCGGGTGGCGAACCCTATGCGGCGCTGATTGGTGATTACGAATTCTCATCTCATCCAGATGATATTGATTTACTATCAAACGTTTCTAATATTGCAGCAGCGGGTTTCTGCCCTTTCATTTCGGCAACTGCTCCTGAAATGTTTGGTTTTGAAAGCTTCACTGAGTTATCCAAACCTCGTGATCTGGAGAAGATATTTGAATCAGCCGAGTATATTAAATGGCGCAGCTTCCGTGAATCACAGGATTCACGCTTTGTAACGCTGACCATGCCTCGCGTACTGGCTCGTTTACCTTATGGTGAAGCCACCAAACCGATTGAAGCTTTTAATTTTGAAGAAGCCAATGTCGATTCTGATGGCCGTCAACTGGAAGCCAACCACAATGATTACTGCTGGATGAATGCCGCCTACGCTATGGGTACAA
>Ga0224506_10000586_pt1 | contig 29979 bp, 9 predicted proteins | sample SF_Jan12_sed_USG_2_FD_169108 | JGI IMG/M metagenome (GOLD analysis project Ga0224506, IMG submission 169108) | Sediment microbial communities from San Francisco Bay, California, United States - SF_Jan12_sed_USGS_8_1 | ecosystem: Environmental > Aquatic > Marine > Sediment | place: USA... | reverse complement strand
CCGGCGTCATAGCAACAATGAGGGGCTATCACCGGTTGAGTTTGAAAAAGAATATTTTAGGAAGCTGGCGAGTGACTAGAAAACTGGGGGCTTGCCAGTATGGTGCTTATTCAAAATTGCATCATTCTTTGGAACTACATGTACCTATCAAATTTGATTTTGGACACAGAAGATATGGAACAACGCAGTGCAATTATCGAAGCCATCACTCAGGGTTCCGTGATTACCTGGGCCCATGTCAATTTACGGGGTGAGTACGATTTTACCCGAAAAGCAGCCAATGATCCCAAATTTGATTATCAGAAGATCAAGCAATTGAAGTTGAGTTAGGTTTGGGAATTTGTATTTATTTGGCTCATTTTTTAAGAAAATGAGCCAAATATTATCTCATAAACTCATAGAGTTAGAAGTCTAAGTGTGGCATTTACTCCTCTATATTGCTGGGGACCCTACATTAGCGGATGCATTTGTCACCGCTCCCTAGTTAAATTCAAATAATACAATCGTTTCTGTGAATTCAAAGTTTCATTACAAACCTGAGCTTGAAGTGTCTCGTTATTTTTTGTTGACATAAAAAAAACCACCTCGCTATTTGGGCGAGGTGGTTTTAAGCTTTAACTTAAATTGATTTATTCGCTACTAGGAATCAGTACATAATATGCAGCATCGTCCCCTTTCACTAATACTCTGCCACGTCGATTAATATCCAAGGCTTCAGTAAAGGTTACGCCAGTGCTATTGTCGACTACGTTATTTAAATCCACTGCGATTCCATTACGCCAGAAAACAGCACGTGTGTTGGATTGACCAACAATGTCGCCACCATCGGAGATCGCTTTTGCGGTATTCTCTGTAGACGCAGACAACGCGGGCAACACATACATGGTATTGTTTTGCCACATAACTGCTTTGCGCGTACCCGCGTTTTCAGTGGAGTAACCGACAATTTTTGCTGAGACATTGTTATTAATAGCAAGTGCCTGACTGTTGTTTGCGCCACTATCATTTAACAAACTAATAGTTCCAGCAGTGGCAACATAAGCACGATTATCGCTACCAGTGAATGTGTAACCCACCACGGTTTCGCTATCATTAATCGCACTTGCACGGTTTTGCTCACCGCTATTGCCTATCACTGTTACTGTCTGCACATTGCCATCATATGCCCATACAAAACCGTGTTCCAAACCGTCGGAATTGATGGGATCATTATTCCAAATACCGTATCCGGCAATAAACTCTTGATAAGCCTGAGTGCGAGCGGTGTCAACACCGATACCCTGGGTGTTGCCTATGGAATCTAATGTTAAATGATTGCCTAAGGCGCTATGCCAAATCGCATCCCGTTGCAAACCATCACCCATATTGGCTTCAGCCGATCCCGCATAGGTCATTTCATTGCTCACGCTTCTGGCGACACTATTGAAACCGGCAACACCAAGATCGGTGATATAGAGATTTTCAAAATTACCATCGCCTACGTTGATGCGAGCGGCATGGACTTCACCATTACTGGTAATCGCGCTGCCGACAACATCACCATTGTCGTTGAGTTGAAACGCTTGATTAAACGTGGTGCCTTGATTGAAGCCTCCGCCATCGTATGCGTGTTGTAAACGATAGGCTGAGAAGCGCACCTCAGGAATACGATAATCACAGTAACGTCCATAAATCGGCTCATAAACACGTTCCGGACATAATAGTGCACGATCGTTAGGTACTTCTATTCCTGTAACACAATCCACTTCCACTGAGTTTACTGTACAGGTGTTGACTACAGTGCGAGTTAACGTGATCACTGAGTTATTATTCTCATTGCTTTCACTAATTAAGTTCGCATAATCAGCCAAGACCCCAACATAATATTCTCCTGCGGCCAAAGTTTCAGGTAATACTAAGTTGGCATTAAAACTCGTGGTGGTACCACCGGCTAAATCAGCAAGCGGTGACCAAGTCCCAATGAGCACGTCATTGCTACTCACGGTTTCGTCAAGTGATAAAAAGATACCTACTTGCAAGGATGTTGCGACTGCATCGCCGCCACTATTCGATACCTCGGCGCTAACTGTAATGGATGCGCCCGCACTAATGCTTGCAGCAGGGCTGTTGATATTACTGACACTAAGATCCACATTGCCCGTGATCGCGATTGGCTGAACAGAAGCGATTGCATTATTGCTTTCGTTGCTTTCTGCTATCGTGTTATTTGCATCGGCAATCGCACCTAAATAATAAGTGCCAACCGCAATACCCGAAGGAATGTTCACATTTATCGAGTTCGACTCTGACTGGTTTTTTGCTAAATCGAGACTGCTAAGCCAGCTATTAAGATATAAATCACTGCCATCGATTTGTCGATCAGTGGACAAATACAAGGCCATGCTATGCCCTGCTGCAATGTCGCTCATACCCGTGTTGAGTACGCTACTATCAACCACAATCGTATCTCCAGGTAACACAGAACTATTTACAGTACTTACCGTTGAGGCGACTAAGTCAAATTCATTGAAACCACCAGAAACAACGATTGAATGTGGATTGCTAACCGAATTGTTGGTTTCGTTTTGTTCAGAAACCGTGTTGTCGTAGTCGGCAATCGCTCCAATATAGTAAGTTCCATTAGCGAGGTTGGCTGGAAGCGTAACTAATAAGTCTCGACTCTCGTTTCCACCATTCGCCAATGTTTGGAAACTCGGCCAGCTTGCTAACAAGCGATCGTTGCTATCAATCGTTGCATCGTTCGACAAATATAAACCGGTGTTATGTCCCGCTGCGATTGGTGAGACGCCGCTGTTACTGATAGTGCTAGTCACAATAACATCACTTCCCGGAGATGCTGCTGTGCTTGCGCTAATCGTACTCAATGCTTTCAAGTCGTAATCGTAAACCACTTTTATCGGTGTAAAAATGACGTTGTTGTCTTCGTTTGATTCGTTTACTTGAAAGATTGGATCAGCAAACGCTGCCAAATAATAATCGCCGGGTGGTGTATCAGCCGGAATAGTCAAGGCCATGGTGCCGCTAAGCGAATTACCTGCCGTTAGCGCTCTTACTACGCCTTGAGCAAGAATCGTATCGTACCAATCAAATGACGCATCTGTTGATAAATAAAACCAGAATTGCGGTCCCCACCAACGACTACCTAAGGTATAAGTACCGGCATTTCTAACCACATAATCAACATACATCGTACCATCAATACTTAAGTGAGTTGGCCAGTTAGCGGATAACATTTCCATGTCATAGCCTGTTCCTGGTGGTGTCGTAAGGCTGAATGCTGGTCCTGATAAGCTATTATTATCTTCATTTGATTCGATCAGCAAATTAGTACGATCAGCTATCGCGCCAAAGTAATAGGTTCCAGCGACTACATCGGGCAAGGTAATCGTAACATTGCTTGACTCACTTTGACCTGAAGATAAACTTTGGGTGGTGGTCCAACTGCCGACTTGGCGCAAGCCAGTTTGTAGACCACTGTCTTCAGCCATATACAAACCTACGTGAAGTCCAGGTGCGACGGTACCGCTGTTGATATTGCTAACTGTACTGCTCACTACTACTGTTGACCCTGATTCCCCACTGCTCTTATCGGTGGCTAATTGAGTCATGACTAAATCGACATTGCTTTCGAGGATCTGCAACTGATTGCTCGCTAATATATTGTTATCTTCATTGGTCTCACTAATATTATTGTAATAGTCCAATGAGGCAATAAGGTAGTGATTTCCTATCATGCTAATGTCAGTATTGAATGTGAAACGAGTAACACGGGTTTCACCAGCAGCAAGCGCTGAAATCGCAGTAGACAATACAAGTTTTGAATTGTTTACACCATCTGGAGAAAGGTGAATACGAGCAAGAACAGATGGCGTCGCCATGGAACCAAGATTTGTAACACTAATATCAAACTCAACTTGATCTCCAACTCGCGGTGATAAGTTGATGGGTGTTACACTATTTAGCCTTATATCAATATCATTGTTTATATGAATCGGTCCAACTGCAACAATATTATTATCCTCATTGCTTTCTGGAAAATAACCCTGATGATCCGCAACTAATAAAACATAGTAGTCGCCACCCGAAGCATTATAGGGAGCAATTCGGCTTATTGAAGCATCATGGATTTGATTGACATTAAGCTTTGGTAGTTTAATCGAATTGAGCAAATGTGTGCTACCAGCCGCTGTTGCATCCTTTGATAATCTATAAGCATAGTTAGCTAAGTTTCCTGGCGTCCTCAACAATCCGCTGTTTTCAATTTGTGCGGTAATATTCATTGTATCACCGACAGTAAAGCTCGTTTGATTAATCCCTATATTCTGTGATCGCAAATCAATAACATTTGTTACTGGTAATGGCAAACTGGTGACAACATTATTTGTGGAATCGCTTTCGACAAAAATTTCTGAACGATTCACAAAAATACCTATGTAATAAGACCCTAGAGCAACATCTGTAGGTATTTTAAAAGAAGTAATAATGTCTTGGCTTTCACCCGGTGCTAAAACGTCAACATTGTCTGCCCAAGCCAATCGTCGATCAGTTCCATCAATTATCTTATCCGATGACAGATAGAATTCAACCGAAGTATTTCGTGGCATGGTTTCCGAACCTTGGTTTGTTACGGTTGTCTCTAAGCGATAGGTTAAACCATAATTGAGTTGTTTGACTTCTTCACTAGCATATTCCAATAAGACTGGCGACACGCCTAAATCAACACCTGGACGCCAAACACCAAGTTCTACATTGGCCGTTTTGCTTTTGTAGGCATCAGTTGCAGAAAACTGCACATTGAAATCTTTGTCTTGTGGTGTCGAGGGGGTCGTTACCGACATTGTAGTGGTTACCGTTCCACCAGCAACCAAGCTCACGGTACTTGGATTAAAGCTGACCGACATACCGTTAGGGAATGCACTCAATTGAGTAATACTACCGACAAACGCTGGTTCCGCAGAAACTGAATTCAAATTCAAAGTACCGCTATAACCATTGATTGATGAAAGTGTTATTTCGTAATCGGCGCTAGTACCGAAAGCAACATCCTGGCTTATCGGTGTGGCGGAAATGTTAAAGTCTGGACCAACACTAACATCAAGCGTAAGCATACTGCTACGGGTTCGAGCTTGCTCATCAGTACCGCTAACATGAATAGCAAATTTCTCGATAGGCAGCGATACATCGGTATTATAAGTGACGGGAACCATGACTGTTGCCCCCGGCCCTGGCGCTACACTATATTGATCAAGTACTGCATTAATCAAATCATTGGAGCTAGTCACGCTGAGGATTACATTGTCAGTGAAACTACTTCCTGTTTGAATTCTAACATTGGCAATACCCGCCTCACCACTATCTAACTGGTCAACTGAGGGCAAAATCGATACGGAAAAATCGGTTGCTTCAATTTCACGTTTTAATGTCTTTTCAGCATTCAATCGACCGCCACTAACGACTTTACCAGTGAGCCTAGGCAATGCGTCGATACTTTCTAAGAGTTTGCCTTTTAATTCGGCGATAGTCAGGTTAGGTTCGATGCCCCACAATAATGCCGCAACACCACTCACATGCGGTGCGGCCATAGAGGTTCCGCTTAAGGCGAAATATACGGGAGGTTCAAATGGGCCCTGACAAAATAATCCGCCACAAAAATACGGCGTGCCGGTTGACTGAACACGAACACCAGGTGCCGCAAGATCCACTGTGGTTGCGCCATAATTAGAAAAGAAACTTAAGTTATCATCTTCGTCAGTCGCTGCAACCGAAATTATATTATCTAGGTCATAAGACGCTGGATACATTTTTTTGCTGCTATCGTTGTCATTGGTACTATTACCCGCTGCCGCAACAAATAATACACCGGCCTCGCCTGCCGCAGCCATCGCATCTTTTAAGGCTTGGGAGTAACAAAAACAACCCCAGCTTAAATTAGCGATCTTTGCACCATTTGCGACCGCGTACTCTATGGCTTCTATCGCATCGGTAAGTGTGCCACCATTGCGACCAAGAAAACGAACCGGCATTATTTGTGTGTTCCAATTCACACCAACAACACCTTCAAGATTATTTCCGACGGCCCCAATAGTACCCGCAACATGAGTACCATGACCGGCAAACACATCCATGGAAGAATCTTCACCGGAACGTGTGCTGATACCATGCACGTCGTCAACGTAGCCGTTGCCGTCATCATCGATATTGTTTCCGGGAATTTCGTTAACATTGGTCCAGATGTTTTCAGCTAAATCGACATGATTATAATCAACACCCGTATCAATAACGGCAACAATAGGTGTTTGTACGCCGGTGGCAACATTCCAAGCACCGGGTGCATTAATTTTTTGCATTCCCCAAAGTTTGTTGAATTGCAAATCATTGGGAGTAATTTGTGGTCGGATAATATAATTTGGTTCAACCGATTCCACATCCGGATCGGCCTCTATTGTGGCTATGGCTTCTTCCATACTCATGCCATCAGGAATTACTATCTTCCGCCAACGATCGATAGCCCGTCCACGATGTTTTTTTCGAGCATTTTTCTTTAGTTGAGAGGTTCGAGTTTCACCTCGCTTCTTAAGATGTCTAATTGACTCTGAGTCGACATCTTCACTTTGGGCGTTAGACACCGCAGTTGATTTGAAACGCACCAATATTTCACGATCCGCATGTTCGTGACCTTTATGTGTTGAATGAGTTTTTAACGGTGGTAAACGATCGGCTTTATTTTTTCTGTGTTGTTTTTTTATCCGATCTTTTTGTGGATTTTTTTTATACGCATTGTCGTGATGTTCAATCGCGTAAGAAGAGAAACTACTGAATAAAAATATAAAAAATAGTAGAAAGGTATAACGTTGTGTTACTGCTGGTATGGCATGCATAACCCACACTCCTTTTTGGTTTACATAAAATACAAATTCACTTTTGTGCCATGTGTTAATTAAAAAACTGTCCCTCGCTATTGGTTAATAATTAATTTTTTCAATAGGCTATTCGCAATCATTGAATCAATTGCCAAGCCTACGCTGAAAAATATTTCTAAAAAACTATACGGGTTTTACCGTGCATAGTAATCTTGAGAAGCATGTCAAAATACATCAATGTTAATTTGACGCATTGATACATTGACTCATCCAATTAAGATGACACGCCTGTTTTCGCTTGCGTGATTATGGTTTAAACGAAAACGTCTGACTTTACAGCCAGTCCATAAAAATGAACAAAGATTCAAAAAATATTTCAAACGCTTATTTATTCAAAGCTTCTTCTTCAATAAATACACACTAACTACCCAAGTAAGCAATAAATCACATCGAGTAGACAAGCTGGATTGGGCATAACAAATAATTTTAAACTAAACTTAATTCAGCTTAGTTTTTACTAAGCACAGTATAAAAAAGGATTATGTGAATTCACTGCCAAAAATGCGAAAAATACTGCCAATATAAGGAAAATTTGAACAAATATCAGAGTTTCAATATCAAGATTAGCGCCACAGCTGAAAAGAACCGAGCTTAGATTTTATACAAAGAAACTGTCAACGTGGTATGAATTGTTCAATTTTTAAGAAGCGCTAGTGAGATTAATCTATGTTGCTATAGATCACATGGTAATAATGAATCATCGATTGCATAGCTACACAGGCATAAGCATTCGACTAGAAAAGTGCCTAAGTTGTTTGCTGAGCAAATCGTCTTTTTCTGCCGTAGTTAGAGGCAGCGTTTGATTCGTGAACGATTTGCTAGATAGATAATCGCTTGTTTATGCAGCGTATGTATGCAGGTAAAGTTAATTTATTCTCGTCAAAATGATACATAAGTACGAATCATTCAATAGCAATTCCACTAACAAATGATCTCGGCTAAGCATTGATCAATGTTGATGTTTGCCTGGTTCATTTCAATTGTAATTCAACAAGCAGTACAGTGACTTCACGAGCGACCGAATTCATGAACCAATAATAATTGAACCAAGCAATAGATACCTGTAGACAAATATAACAAGCTTATTCCACTCGCAATTCCACCACTGGCGATGTCTCCGGCCGATAAGGTAATTTCACCTGAAACCGATGGGTGCCGGTTTGCATTGGCCAGCGTACGCTGTATGGCGGACTGGCGAGCTGATAGGGTTGATCATCGACAAACCATAACACTTGTTCCAATTTTGCATTGGTTTCAAGGTGAAGGCTGATGCTATTGGTGTCTCTAGGCACATGAGGATTGATTAATAATAAACTGTTGTCCATTGGGTAAGTGATTTTTAAACTGATTTTGTCATCCAATACTGGATTTTGCTTTGCGCTAATTTGCCCTTTGAACTTGGTTGGATCGAAATCAAGCATACTATATTTATCAGGCTTAACTTGAATACTTTGGCTGCGTGCCCAGGCGAAATACTTACGTGGCATATCGATAAACGATTTTTCAATAATATATTTTTTGGGTGACCACTCCCCTGCTAGCAAGTGATTGCGTTTATCTAACTTGATTGCTTCCAAGGGTGTTGCCTGACTGGGCGTGCTGGCTTTGGGTAATAACTCCATTGTGTTTTGGTGGCACTCATCACTGCTCAAATAGCCTGTGTAACGACAGATAAACACGGGATGATAATTTTCTGGTTGAGCAAAAGCTGTGTCGTTTTGACCACGCACTTGATCTTTATGTAATGTGAGCATTATCATTTTAACTAAATGCGAAGCGCTATTGGAACCACCTAAATTTTTCATGGACTGTGCATCCGGTCGACCAATCCATACTGCCACAAGAAAATCTCGACTATAGGCAATACTCCAAGCGTCCTTGAAACCTTGAGAAGTGCCGGTCTTAATGGCTACGGGAAATGGATATTCACTACTACCTAAGCGTGGAAAACTGGGTAAACGCGCCATGGGGTCAGCAAGATAAAGCGTTATCAATCGAGCAATATCTTTAGATATTACGTGTTTAGACGCGATGTCTGATTCGCGATGCCATTTAAGATCTTGTAACACACCGTCATTCGCCAATGCGGAATACGCACGTATGAGTTGCGATAAGGTAGTTGGCAGATTACCAATCGCTAAAGCGTTACCGTAATAAATGGCTGAATTTAAATTTTGATGCAAACCCAGCGCATGAAGATTTTCATAAGCGGATTCTAAACCGATTTTATCCACTAAGCCGATCGCTGGAATATTGCGGGAGTTTGCCAACGCTTGACGCGCTAACACGGGTCCAAGAAATCGTCTATCGAAATTACTAGTGCCTTGCGCGTGGCTAGGCAAATCCTCCAATACCGTATTCGGCTGAATAATCTGTGTATCTAAAGCCTGTGCATAGATAAATGGTTTTAAAGTGCTTCCGGATGAGCGCGGCGTGCGCGCATAATCAATCGCACCAGCACTCGCTTCTGAAAAATAATCACTCGAACCCGCCCACGCCAATACTGCATTATCTGATCGACGTAATACAATGGCTGCAAGATTTTCCGCACCATCGGTTTGGTAGCGGTTTAGACTTCGCCGGCTGAACTCATTCACATGGCTTTGTAAACCACTATCAAGATAAGTATGAAGCAAATATGGGGTATCTTGGGTGATTTGTTGTTCAAGATATAATAAGGCATGTAAAAATTGCCGACTGCGTGCACGACGTGGCAAGGCTTTTAGTTTTTGTAATTGTTGAATGGCTAAGTCGAACTCTGCGCCATCGATTAAATTGTTTTCATGCATGCGTTCTAAAAGTCGTTCGCCCCGTTGTCGAATTCGTTTGAGGCCATTGTGTCGGTAGGGGTTAGATAGACCAGGTGACTGCGGAATGGATGACAAAAACGCAATCTCCGCCCAACTTAAATCTTCAATTGGTTTATTAAAATAAATGCGTGCAGCGTGAGCAATACCGTGACTTTGATTAGCATAGGGAATAATGCGTAAATAGTGGCGTAATATCGCCTGACGAGAGTGGCGTAAGGTAATAAAAAAAGCAGTTAAGGCTTCATGTACTTTATTGAAATAATTTCGTCCCGACGGGTTTTGCATGCGTGCGATTTGCATGGTAATCGTCGATGCTCCGGATACTCGATTTTCACTGCTCCAGTTTTGTCGCATCGCTCGCAACACTGCAAGCGGATCAACACCCCAATGCGAAAAAAAGCGCTTGTCCTCCAATACAATAACACTTTGTTGAATACGTTTTGGAATTTGATTAACCGGCCAGTAACCATAACCATGTTCTTCGTGCTGACCAATTTGGCCTAGAAAATTACCTTGGTCATCCAAGACGATTCGGCTGCCATTGGGACTGCTGAGTTGACTATTAAATGCGGCGCTAACAATGAACCACAAACAAATAATTGCGATCAACCCCAAACCCAAACGCAGTACTGACGTGAATCGCGAAGCCATGAGATTTACTGGCTATCATCGTCTGCTTCGGGCTGTACCACAATGCGTGCACCGTGAGAGCGACCACGCACGGACTCGCGATACATCATTTCCGCATAAGCAGATGGTTGGCTGTATTGTCCGGGTATGGAGGCCCGACTACGAAAATAGAAATGGTAATTACCTTTTTTCAAACTATCGAAATAGAATGCGACTTGATGATCGCGATATTCCACATAGGTTGGTATTACTGTTAATTGATTTTCTGGTTTTGCTTCAGCGGGTGATGTTTCTAAATTAGGATTCAAAGGTTCCAAACCGGCAGCAAGTGGCACTACAACCGCGACATAATGCCGATCCTCTGGATTAACCACCTCTACATGTTCTTCGATAACATCGCCAACATTAAAGTTGACTTCACTTGCGGCCTGCGTCAAAGCAATGCGATTCATGGGCTGATCCTCAAGCACGTGTAACAGCTCACGATTAACCACAAAACCGGTTGCACTGGCTTCTATATGACTGCCTGGGTTTTTGTTTAAAAATTTTGTTTGCACTTTTACCATAAGTGGTAAGCCATCGGCTGCTTTTATTAATTCTAATTTGACATCTGAATTTTGATTGAGGTTCTTCACAACAAGACCATTCATGCTGTCAATTTCCAAGGTTTCTGTGCTTGCTCCTTGTTGCATGCGAATTTTAAAATGTCGTTCTTGTTTGGATTGATTTTTAATGTAATGCGTTAAGGCGAGTAATGCTTCAGCATTTGCATTCGTGCTACCCCATCCATCACCTTTACCTAATGTGGTTAAGGCATTAACAATCAGCTGTTCGTTTTTATGATCCTCGGTTAATGATACCGCTTTTAAAACTTGCGCCAAGGTGCGTGTTTCCGATGGTAAAATCAATGGGCTGGAACTATGACCACCGGCCTGTAGTCCTGCGTAAATCTTATTGCCTTGATGTAAACGAAATATTAAACCGTTCCACATTTTCTCATTAAGATCGTCGACCGTCTTGTTTGTGCCAAAACGCCAGATACTCATATTCTTACCCAAGGCGTAGGCAATTTGTGCCGTACTTTCTAAATTCAAATATTGTTCTTTACGTGCCAGTTCAGCAGCATATGAACTATCGTACTCACCCATATTTAACAAAGCGATTAAGGCCCAGACGCGTTCTGAGTAGGCATCTGCTTCGAGTAGATGCGGGTAGTTAGACCTTAGCGCGCTTCTTAAACTTTGCTTGATTGTGGAGAATAAAATTGGATCAACGTTGAATCCGGCCTCTTGAGCCTCGGCGAGAAACATACCCACCCAGGCTGTTAATGAGACATAGCCTCGTGCACCTGGCCAATAAGCGATTAACTTTGAATCAGGATTCAGACTATCACCGATCCAAGCCAAGGTATGTTCCACCGCTAAACGTCCTTGGCTGCTCACCCCTAAGGTCGAGCCCATGAGTGCTTCGAATTGTTTTCCAGCGATTATTGCACGTGCACGACTTATGCGTTGTTCGGTGCATCCGTGAGGATAATTCATTAAATAATTTAATCCCGCGTGCAATTGCAACACTTGTTTTTGTGGACTGATGACGATTTGCCTTAGGAAACCTTGTTCACGCACCGGTACATCCAGCGCCTTAATATGCACAGTTTTATTTTCTTCTAGTGTATGAAACTCCTGAAGGGTTTGAATTTTCTGATCGGGTTTAATCGGTAAATCAACGGAAAAGGCATCTTTAGCACCATCAGAATTTCGCTGCACTGCCATGGTGATATTAACCTTATCTCGCTCCAACTCACCTTGCGAATTATAACTGGGCGTTGGTACTACCATAGGAAATTCTAGTCTTTTAGGTAATAAAGGGTCCCATTCAAAAGTTAAATCACTACTCGCTTGCACTTGCAAACCATCGGCTTTTAGCGTGGCCAAGCCTTCACCCGCAGGCCCTTCAACAATACGTCCGAGTGCTATACCCATAAACTGATCACCGGGTCGCACAAAACGTGGCAAAGATGGTTGCACAATCACTGGCAAACGAACGGCTAAATGACCTTTTGCATAACCAAATCGGCTATTACCACTAACCGCCTTGGCGCGTATTTTGAAATTAGTAAGATTATCCGGTAGATTGATCCAAACTTTTCTTTCACCGTTACTTCCAACGATGATTGGATCTAGAAAAATCACGGGGCGAAAATTCTTGCGTACCGTGACTTTGTCGAGCAAACTTTTTGCTTCGCGCTTAGCTGAAAAACCGCCACCGACTTGCTCAACAAAAGGAATATGTCCCAATACTTGATTCCGTGTATCATTAAAATTCAAATAAGTGTTACGCGACTGAATAAAATCAGGCAATGGATCTAGGCGTTGTTCTTTACCCAGTGCTAACACGGCCTGGTCGACCAACCAGAGTGTAACTTCACCATCCAAACGCTTTTGTTTGTGATCACTGAGTTTAATGGTTATTTGTATTCTATCGCCTGGTTGTGCTTTTTTCGCATAATCCAATTCGACCTTTACCGTATTCTCTACAGGCTCTACGGTGACCCAAGTCGTGGCGGCCAAGGTTGTGGGCTTTTGCAAATCAGATGTAATTTGACTTTGGCGGTTTGAATTTTTTTCACGCCCGCGAATTAATAAAAAATGCACAGGTATGCGTGGCAGGTATTCTGCTTCTATCATCAGCTCGAATTCACCGGCACCATTATTAATATTGACCCATTGATAATGGTGCTGTCCACCCGGGCGTTCTACCACGGCTAAGGCGCGTGCTTGTTGATAAGGACTTTGTAATATTATTTTTGCTATTTGTCCCGGTTCATAGGATTTTTTATCGGTCGCAACATTAAATACTTTTTTTGGACCTTCGGACCAGGTGACGCTTTGTTTACCTGAGACAAAAAAGTCCACACTAACAGTCTGTACCCGCCCCAATTTATCATACGATTCCAACTCAATTATGTAGACACCGGCTTTTTCAATCGACCAATTAAGTTGCGAAATCGTTTTACTACTGAGGACAGTTTCCTCAACTAAGGTTTTATCAAAAGCTTCAGTTTTATACTTTGCTTTCCCGCTGGAAAAATCACTGGCCTCAAGATGAGAATGCCATTGCCGGTGAACTAAACGCACGGTAACCGACTGATCGGCTAACAAGTCCCCGTTTGCACCGGCAACAAAAAACTGCGGCTTAATAGCGCCTGGTTTAGCTAAAAAACGCGGTGTTTTTAATGCTAAGACAAAAGGTGGTAGTGCATGAATGCGAGCGGTGCTGCTAACGGTTTGATCGTCTGCACCGGTTAGTGTCGCTTCCACCACATAAGTGCGTGGTTGCGCACTAGGCTCTAGTGCAGGATTGATTTCAAGCGAGGTACTACCTTTGTTATCCGTTTGTGAATTTTTATTCATCGCCGGATTGGCTTGAAATTGACTCATATTGGAAAACCGCGAATCCGTAGAATAGAAAAAATCTTCTTTTTTCGCTGGCGTCCAATTATAAGGAAACTGGGTTACGCGCCAGCGAACTGGACGTTTACTAACTTTGCCACCGGCATAATATTTTGCATATAAATTAACATCGAAAGGTTTATCCAACGCTGTTTCAGTGGGCGCATTTAAATTTAATTCAAATTTCGGCAAACGGAAATCTTCCTTGCGAAAATTAACGCTCGCACAATGAGTTTTATTTACAGAAATTTTAACACTATAGTGGCCTGTTGGTAATTTGGGTTCGGTGAATTTTTTATGAACACTGCCAAAGGCGCTAATACTCTCCGTATAACGCCAATTCAAGCCACCCGGTCCACTAACGTCAATAATGGCTTCGCCACGGAATTTTTCATATTTTCCATGCAGGTATGAGCGCAAATAGGCACTAATGAACACCGGATCTTCTGGTTTATATACAGGGCGTTCGGTAAAGACATGGCAAATGTTTTTTGGTTTAGGTGCAACATCATTTGTTCCCGATGAAACCAAACGCAACCAATTAAATCCTGACTTACTCCAGTAATTATTGTGAAAACGCTCCGGTGGCGTTTGCGGATTAATGACTAATATGTCATTGCCTTTCTGCACAATCACGCGGGTTAAAGTGGGATACCCATCGTGATATTGAACACTCTGCCAAAAATATTTTCCTGAACTATCAGTCGCACCACTAACAAGATCTTCCCACTGATATTGATTGTTTCGTCTATAACCTTGTACAGTAATGCTTGCGCCGGCGATAGGTTTACCGTTGCTCAATGAATTAACAACAAAACCAATTCGTTTTGTTTCTTCCACTGTCGAAAGACTTAAATCAGTCACTTGTATTCTCGCCCACAACCGCTTTTTCGAATGATCTAATTTACGTACACCGACTAAATAAGTACCGGGCGCTTGCTCACGTTTAATGCTAGCGAGCAAGGGAGATAAATCGAGACCAAAGTTTGCGCTATTGCTACTTCGAGTCAACGGCAAATTAACGATTTTGGATACGCTAGGCGATCCCATGGCGCGAATTTGCTGTTGCAATTGGTGACCAGAAATAGGATTACCTTTAGCTTCTTTTTCTGAGGGTTCTTCACCGGGTGACGGAGGTCGAATTGATTCGTCAATCGCAATTGGTGTATTCGGAAATGGCCAAAGCGACAAGTCGAGCGCTTTCACGGGATAGATGCGTACGTCCAAACGTTCATGACCGGCTCCTTCGATGGGTAGCATTTTTGGACCATAGCGTTCAACCATGCCACGACCCATTTCAAATTTTAAATAAGGATCAGAAGGAACAAAACTAAAATAAGCTTCACTCAAATTCTCAAAATGTATTGTTTGATTATTTTTATCTTTCAATTTTGTTGGTGCCAAGCGTAAATTATAGATTTGACTAGCCTCAAAATTACCCTTGACTTTGATTTTTCGACCTTGAGTTTCAAATCGTAAATTTTCCACACCCGGAGTGATGCGAACAAGGTTACGCGCCGTTATTTGACTAATTGCATCCACAGGTGCACTAAAATGAACTTCCAAACCTCGATTATAGGAACTACAACGTAACGCTTGCTGTTTGTCGTATCGAACCCCTGAAGGTGGCACAGGCAATAAATTGTTATTGCAACCCATGTGAGTGACATGCAAAGGTGTTTTTGTACTAAAGTTGAGAATCTGAAACGCCTGTTCGACCTTATCATCCAAGCTAAGACGTAAATGCATTAACAATTTGGTGGATTGAGGTATTTTTTCTTTAAGCTGAATAACATAACCCGCCACATTTGAACGACTACTGCGTTCTTTTATTTTAATGCTAAAGTGGCGTTGGTCTAACCAGCGAGAGTTTTTTGAATCCAAACCCGGCAGTTGTCGCAATTCCAATTTGATCATTTTTTTCAAATTCTTAATATCAATTGGCGTTTGAAAATCGATATGAATATCGTCAAAAGGCGCTAGATCCACAGAGCCAGTTTTTGGTGCAGTGGAAATAGGTGGCGACATCAAAGTGTTCAAGTGCACCGTTTTTTTATTATTGAGAGTGAAGCCGAAACGAGTCAAGGGTGGCCACGGTTCAGCAGGCTTAAATTGCAAGGTTTGTTTATCCAGCCATGTATATGCGCCTGGATGAGACGGTTTCAGAGTAACAAATCTAGTTGCAGCATCTTCTGCTTGATTTGCGCCTTTGCCAAGGTTCTGTGAAAAGAATATGGTTACCGTATCCCAAGTACGCAAAAACCGATCTGGAACAATTACACTATCACCGGGTGGAATGATTTCTGATTGCGCACTGACAGCTAGCGGCGGTGTAATCAACAAAACACTAAAAATGAGCAATGTGATCAAAGATAATTGTGTTTTTAATAGTATCGTCTTCATTGCCTAATCCCGATCAAACGCTTTCATATATTTCTTGATTACCTCTTCAGGTGGTCCACTAGTCGGTTTACTTAGACCAACCAATGCCACACGAAATCCTACGTTGTGTTCGACATGGCTGTCGGCATTAACAGAAAGATAATATTTGCCTGCATCTAACTCATGCAATTGCACTACGCCCTCACCTAACAAACGACCTTGACTATCGTAAAGTGTGCAGTCGAGTACATCCTGTTCAGCTTGAATGCCCACCCCCATGCGGGTCGATTCTTGAACAGTGAATTGAAATAAGCGCGATTGCCCTGGCGGCAACAATCGTTTTTTGTTTAATCCTTCTTTCAACGTGCTGATTGTACTGTTGTATGCGCGCATCGTTCCTTGTAGTTCTTGATCTGTAAGTGCGTATAAATTGATGTTGTGGCTACCCTTTAGCAATAAATGATTATAAGTGAGTCCATTGATTGCGGTTACAAACTGATAATCACCATCGGCTGAGGACCTTTCCATAAGCATGGGCGTCGAACTGGATAGATGCAGCATGGTATCTTTTTTCAAATTGAGTTGTATATTTTTGCTTTTACCCGATAATCGAAGATCGAAAGGCAATGTTTGAATTTTTGCTTTAATTTTTAGTGCCGCAGCAGCCTGAGCTTGTAGGGCTGCCACCACCCAGCCTGGCTTACTGTCGACTATCAATTTGCCTTTGGATACTTGCAATTGATCTACCACGGGAAACATTTCCCCTTTTTCACTAACAAACCACGCTTTATCGATCGAACCATTTACATGTAAGATATGTTGTTCGCTAATTGCTATTGGAATGGTGAAGGTGCTTCGATTAGTCATCAATCGGGAATACGGTTTATCCGATGTAAAGATATTATTCTGTTCGGCTTCGCTAAAACCTGTTATTTGTATTTGCGCGGCATCCATATTCAAATTGAAGACAATGACACGATGCTTGCCATTTTTCACACTGATCTGCTTTGGTGTATCTTTCGCCCAAAACGTATCGATAACTTTACCGGCGCTGTTTAGAATGGCAGCCCCGGTGTTCAATGGAAGACTTAATAAAAAAGAAGCTTGCGATTTGCTTTGCAAGCGTAGATTTTTCATTGATCCTAGCGAAAAATCACTAATTCCAGAATCGATATTTAACGGTTTGATGGCCTCAGTATTGAATCGTTGTAAACGTACACTCAATTCTTCTTGACCATCAGCAATCCACAATTTCGCTGACTCAGCTTTGGTTTTTGGAATAAATAGCAGGCTAGCTTTTTCATTAAATGCTGCATGGTTCAAGGCTTCATAATCCAAACCCAGAGCAGGTATACCCGTGAGTGAACTGGCGATTAATACCGTATTGTATTTGTTGGCTACCAAATCAACTGAAACTTTTTCTTTACCATAAACCTTAACCGAAACGTCATCGTCCTTATCTATTCTCACCCGATGACCATTCAGGCGTGGAATATTGTCGGCGCTTAATAGCCACAGTTTACCTTTTGATAATGCCATTGTACGATCGAAAAAATGGCGTAAGATATTGTGATTATTCGACCACAATACCGGCTGGGCTTGCTTGAATGAGAATATTCCAGCGGATTTTATATCCACTAAGGCTAGACGAAAATAGCGTTGTCCATTGTTGATGCGTTTTAAATCAATACCTTTGCTTAATTGTTTTTCATTGATTGCTGGCAAATGATGCCCCGCAATATGAATACTTGCATCAATATCGTGTGAACGCAGCGACCAGGCCCGTAAACGATATAAAGTATTTTTCTGGAGAGCAACGGCAATATAACCCTCGGTATGGGATTGTTGGCTAAGACTTTGCCAAATTCCATTTCGTTGCACTTCCACATCAAAACCGACATCAGTTGTTGCCGACACCGAGGCGATTAGCAGTTGTTCCTGCTCCACAGGTTTGATCGGGTAGCTATGAATATTTGCTTGGTTTAATTTAATCGTCGTCGGCAAAGTCAACGGCTGATGCTGAATCACTTGAGGTGTACGAAAAGCAATTTTGGTATTGCCTCTTTTTGCCGACTCAATTTTTAAGCGATAAAAACCTTTGGGCAGTTTCTTCTGTATTAGAAAATTCCAATCATGCTCGCGATCATCATTTTTGGCAAACATTTTTCCCTGTTGATCAAGTAATATTGCTTTCACATCAATTGCACCAAAGGAAGAAAGCTCTAACATTTGCTCATCATTATTTGAAATATCTATGGTCGATGGGACAGCGAATGAACGCTCCTGTCCAGGTGTAAGTTGTTTCGTGCTTACATTAACAAAATATTCAAGCTGATTGTCGCGACGAATACTTCGCATCGCGATTTTATACCGGCCGGGGTCGAGGCGTTGAGTCCATGTTTTGCGTTTTGGCAAATCAAAACTTTGTTTCTCACCGATTAATGTTGCCTGCATTTTTTGAGTCATGGCAATTGTCACATCAGCTGCTGCCGTTAACTCAAACTGCCACACATCGGGTGATCGCTGATCGGATTCCTGCCAGACATAGCTATTGCGTTTGTTCAACTCCAAGTGATGGGGACCATGGCCTACTCGTTCGGCCTTTTTCAGAACCGGTGTAATACGGGTAACAACGCGTGTCTCCAAGGGAGGTGGTAACAATACGATTTGATACCAGCCTGGACGGAAGTAACGAGTAATGTTTGCGTTAACACCAGGTTGAATCAGTGGCCAACCATCATTATCTTCCAGGCGTAATTGAAATATACGATTCAATCCTTCGCTAACAATTTGATACTCGCCTGGCTCTTTGATGTAAAAAAGATAACGTATACTTGTTCCCTTGCTCAAGCTTGCACGTGCAGGATCATTTAAATGAATTTGTCCCCCTTCAACGATCGGATTCGCATTTAAATGCAAGCCTAAATGACCTTTGGTTTTACCTTCGGTTTGTACGCGCACTTGATAATCACCCGGACGAAGATATTGTTGAACAAGAAAATTGCGTCCGACATCTTTTTCTGATTGATTATTGATACGGGTATCAAGACGACTACGCAAAATTCCTTTAGTTGATAATAAACCACTGCTCTCCAACCGATAAAGTCCAGGTTCTTTTACTTTTAAGGTGAAAATTTTCCAACTATCGCGTTCAAGATCAAAAAACTGTGGAGCCTCAGCAGAAATCGTTGGAAATTCCGGTAAACTCGTCAGCAGAGATGTATCCATTGCCGGTAGCGGTGTGGTAATATTTAGATGTTCTGCTTGAAATTGAATATTAAGAAATAGCGACTGCGCTTGCTTGTTTTCAATAGTTAGATCGTAGTCACCGGGCGCTAATTCATGTTTTTTCTGTTGCTTTCCATTTAAATCCGAGTTGATGACAGTTCCGTCATCGCTGACCACGACTAAAGACCCTGCCTCGGCCACACGAATGGGAATGCGTTCACTTGAGTTGGCAGATAATGTCACAGGTATGGCCTTTTTTAATTGTATAGGCAATGATTCCACTAGCAGACCACTGGGCACACCTACCTGATTGGTCTGTAAGGTATAGACGCGACTGCTTCCGCCTAGTGATAACGATGGGAACACCGGATTTACATTTAAGTTTTGCTCGTTGCCATAAGACTCACCCTTGATGATCAAATCCAGTATACCTTTGGTTTTTGGTCTTATGCTAAGCAGGTAATAACCGCTATCAACATCCCATGACACGCCCGAGTCTCGAAAATCGGGGGTACGATAATTGTTGGGTCTTCGGCCATATAAAAATAGAGGTTCAAGCCGAAATTCTGCTTTTGCTTCTGATTCACCATCACTGAATTTAAAACTGCCGGAACCTTCGATGTTTAAATACAATGTTAAGGTCTGCAATAAATTAAATGTTTGTTTGTAGTGGGAGCGAGAATCTAGTTTTATGGCTAAATCAGCGACCAAATTATTATTACGATTTCGGTAAATCATTGGAGTGCTAACAAGATTATCGCCAGCATGGCCTGCTTGCAAAACCGCAATTCGATGACTACCCTGTTCACGCAGTTCGTAGACATGTTTTGAGACAAAGTGTTGCAGTACATACGCTTGATTTGCTTCACGTGTAACCGTAATAATACGCCAAGCATTACTACTGCCACTACGTTGTTGAAACGAAACCAGTGGTACCCGACTATCTTTAGTGATCTCGCTATACGACCCATTCTCTGCGAACGGATTATTATCACTAAACGAGTTCACGCGTAAACCAGCGGTTTGTGCCTGCGCCAATTCCAGTTGCACAAAGTTTGTTTCAGCGGGAATTTTCCATCGATCAATGCCCAAGGGACTGGCAATAAAACGATTACGCCCGGCCTTGCCCAATTCAGGAATGCCATAACGTAAATAGAAAGGATGATTTTTTCCTTCCTGTGCCCAAGCAGTGGTCTCACCACCGTAGGCAGTTAATAAATAGAGTCCTGGTTGTAGATCCGCAACCAAGAGCAATTGTTGTAAATCGCGACCAACCGTGGGCGATATTTGTCGTTTTTGTGGGATGGCATCAATCAGCCAATTACCATCTAGCCATAATCGCATATCGGCAAGATTACGCCCCGCCGCTTCCAAATGCACAGTTCTACGTTGTTTGATCTCCAACCAATATGAACGTTGCTGGTAATCATGCAGACTTGTCGAAACCAATTTGTGTTCAGGTAATCTTGGTGCGACTTTAGTGTTCAGCTCTTTATATTGAGTGATTGATAGATCTGCGTTTCCACTTCCATTTTCACTTGATTGTGCGATGAGTTTGTATTCACCGCGGTCAAGCAATACATTGATTCGCCCATTCTGCTCGCCTATTTTTCCCGCCATGGCGCTTGGGCCTTGCATTCGATCGATTACGGATATTGCGGTACCTTGCTTGCTTTTCGCTTCAATCGCATAAAAACCAAGTTCATTGATTTGAACAATGGCTTCTTGTTGATCGATAGCAGGAATTTGTTGTGGTTGAATACTTGGACTGGGAGCAGCGTGGGTAGCCAATGGCAAAATAAGTAAGAGTATTTTTAGTCTTTTTATGAACATGAATGACGTCAAATTTATTTTTCGTATTACTAACTCGACAAATGCTTAACTATCTTTAGAACATGGTTTTTCTTGTGTATGCGAGTTAGAGCAAAAATTGAATTGTTGGACTTTTATACGTATTTTTGTGTATTTGCAACAACAGGTTACTATATAACTGTTAAAAATACTACTTATTAAGTTGTCATAAATCAAATGCTCTGATTATCATTACAACATTCTAGTTGAATTAAAAATCGTAAAGCTGGATAGACTATATTGAATCCAGCGGGCGGGCCATAGATTTCAAATTGGGAAAATGTGTTTTCCTTGATAAACGGCAAAGACATTCGCCTTGTCGACAATTGGCGGTTGGAAAATCTTCACTGCTGTTTTTGCCCATGCAAGACATTATGCAATTCAAATAAACCATGACAGCAATAACACAGTGGGCCAAAGTATCTACTTGCTTTACTAGGGATGAATTCTACTAATTTTCACAAAACCCATTCATGGAAAATTCGTCTTTAGTGTCATAAGTAAATGCGCCCAACTTGAATCATACCTTTTAGTATGATATTATCATCCATATTAGTATGTTAAGGTATGAAGAATTTTGACCCTTGCTCTCAAAAATGCCCAACAAAAACAAAACGATATTATAAGCTCCGCAGAATCGTTGTTTCTTAAACGTGGTTTTGCTGCAACCAGCATGGACCAGATCGCAACTGAAACAGGCGTCACTAAACAGACGGTCTATCGTTATTTTCCATCAAAAAATGAACTCTTTGCAGCGGTAATGCAGAATTTGCGCGCGGGTGAAAATAGAATTTATCGCTTTGGTGAAGCGTCATTTGAGCAAGAACTTCTAAACTATGGTCAATATTTGTTGGCATTCCATCTACGCAGCAAAACCTTAGGACTCTATCGCTTAATGCTGAATGAAGGGTCTAGGCAAGCCTTGTTTGATACCTTTAAAAATGCTGGGCCTAAACAAATGTTGCAACCGTTAATCGAATTTTTACAACAACATAGCCAATATGCTGATCTTGAGTTTAGCGCTCATATGTATGCCACGATGATACTCGCGCCCCGTAATCAACTTTTAATGAGCGGAAGCGCGCGTATGAAAACATCAGAGCAAGAACAACACGTGCAAAAAGTGACAAGGCTCTTTCTACGGATGATAAAGACCAAATGCAATTAACATTACATGGATTTAGTTTTTATTATTAACAAGCGGAGATCAATATGACCGATTTATTTGAAGAAAAAGCCAAAGACTGGGATGCCAATGAAATGGTAATGGCATTATCATCAGCCATAGGCACCACAATGCTTAAACAAGTGCAATTCAATAGTGAAATGCAAGTAATGGATTTTGGTGCAGGCACGGGCCTAATCACCTCGCAAATAGCTCCATATGTTAATAAAATTTCCGCTGTTGATGTTTCGGAATCCATGCTGCAACAGTTACTTGCCAAACAAGAATTAAAAGACAAAGTAGAAACTATTTGCCAGGACATCACGTCTCAACCACTGGAACAAAGATTTGATTTAATCATGAGTGCCATGGCCATGCATCATGTTGAAGATACCAACAAGATGATCGAACAATTCGCGGCGCATCTCAAACCTGGCGCGGGTATAGCGCTCGCCGATTTGGATAAAGAAGACGGTAGTTTTCATCCTCCGGAAATCGAAGGTGTGTTTCATTTCGGTTTCGAGCGAAAACAACTTCAACTTATTTTAGAAAAACATGGATTCGTTGATGTCAACTTCGTAACAGCCCACACTGTTGATAAAGAGCTAAAAACCTATCCAGTATTTCTTGTTACGGCGACAAAAATATAACTATCACAACATTTAGAATTTATGATGCAAGGATACTTTGTTATGGGTAATTGTCACATCAAATAGATTTCGCAGAATCTCAAGATAAGCGCTTTTAACAGCGCTTTCTTTATTGATTGTTTCTATTACTAAAGTTCGTTTTGGTTGAAATTGCCGATTCTGAAGATGTAATAAAAAATCAAAACATTTAACGAGATCCGGGTCCTCAATAGGCAGGTTTATCTGTAGCATCCTACCATTTTTTTGAGACTTAATAACAACTTTTTCACCACGAAAAACCATATGGTTGCTCACAACTCTTTTTAGAAACATGCCTCTCATTGAATCAAGTTGAATGCCACACATAGAAACAGGATCGGTAGCGTTTAACCAATATATTGGCGAATCGTTCTTGATTTCATGCAGAGTTTTCAAGTATTGAGTTGATGTGAATTGTGGCCCAAGAATCCCATTGAAAAAACTACCAGAAATCAACTCACCTGAAAGCTCCATTAGCCTCATGGTACGAAAAAGTGAACTCCAACTAAACTGTTTTGTTTCATTCCATAACAATTCTCTAAACAATACTCCATAGCGATCGACTAATTGCCGCACTCGATCTCTCTTTTTTTCCTCCAAATCTAGCAAATCTTCATTAGATTCAGGAAGCAATATCTTTTTCCACTGACCACTAGATGGTAACGCGTTATACCATTGTGTTTGCTGTCGCCGACTAAGTCTTCGAGATTTAAGTTTGCTTCGGCTTGATGGTTGCTGCAGATTGGGTAGTTCAAAATTATTTTCGATTCCACGACGCAATGTTACAAAAGAGTCATTAGTAATATTGCCTGACCAAACAAACTGCCATAATCGTTCATTGAGCTCTGAAGGAGTGATCGAACTATTATCCATGAGTTGGGTAAAGCTGTATGTGGAATAAGCATCAGAAAAATAGTGATCGACCCTATCAGCAACACTAACTGGCTCAATTTGCAGACTTTCTAACATAATGTCCGTATCTTGTTCAAGACAAAATGAAATTTGACGCTTTTCACTTCCAAACCAAATCAAATTATTCTCTTGCATAATTGAATCAAGCCAAGCTGTTGAATAGTTTCTCAAACGGGCAGGAAAGTATTCAGTTTCCCAATTCGCGCAGTTTGCTGTATATCCAAATAATTGTTCCAATGCCCTAGATAGCCCATCGATATCTTCGCTTGGATGTGAAATTCCTTGATGCTCAGCTAGAAAGTATTGAAAATATGCAATATCTAAAGGTGTAAAATCTGGAATTGCTTTGCGTCGAGATAAACGCAGTAAACTTTCATAATTTTCACTGTCACATATGTATTCTTCATTTGAGTCTGTAACTAACTGACCTTTTATAATCAATTTGCTATCAAGCAGTTCATCAAGAATAACATTCAATTCCCCATCATGAATATCAAGATGCTCATTGATAAAAGAAGAATGTATTGGCCCATAATATTGTAACCACTCATAAAGCCTAGTGCTGATCAAGTCAGAATCACAGTCAGAAATTGAATCTAAGCTCAGGTCCTCACCTTCGAATGTCTTTATGCTTAGGTATTCTTTATTTGAAAAGAATAATGTAACGGCATTATTCAATTCCTCCAAAGGTGCAACAAGAAAAGGCGAAGCATTGTCCCTGCCAATATATAGAAGTTTTGCTTTAATAGGTTCTAGAATATTAGGAATCGTAACTGAATGATCTCGTTCGATGACTTTTAATAAGTCATTCCATTCATTACTTGGAATGAACAATCTTTCTTTAACCCAATCCAGCAATTCACTAGCGTTGGATGGAGAGTAACCATCATATAACCTCTGACGTTTCTCATTAAAGAAATCAACAATATTTGTTGATACACGTGGACGAAGCGACGCATTGTTAACAATTTCATGTATTAAGTTATTTTGCAGGTTAGAATCACCTGTCGATGACGGTGTGTCATCACGATACATGTAATTATTAATTTGATCCCATGATACACTCATAGCCATAGGTGAGGGATAATAGGTAGACGTTTCAGACCATTCAATAACTCCACATTCCAATTCGTTCAAAAGTTGATGCAAATTTTCTATATCAAACATATCGTGCAAACAACTTCTCCATGTTTCTAACAAAATGGGAAAGTCATTAAATTTCTTGACAGCATCGAATAATTTTTGTGATCGCAAACGGTTTACCCACAACGGCAAGCGCTCATTGATATTGTTACGCCCAATGAGTAAGGCTCTACCTGCGCATTCTCTAAAACGAGCACCAAAAAATCCAGAATTTTCTAGTTTCTGTTTTAGATGTCGTTCAACATTGGCGCTGGTTACAAGTGAAATTATTTCGACTATCGAAATTTCACTAACTAGTTGTAATACAATCAAATTATTGCTTACATGAACTTCAATTTGTTCATTAAATTTCTCAAACCATGCATTTTCCAAAGCCAAGGCAAATGGGTGATTAATTTTACCGCCCCAGTAAGTATGGATGACGAGCTGTGAGCCTGCGCTTCCACCGGGGCCGGATTGAACCTTTTCAAATAGAACATGATGTCGATGAGGAATATTGCGCCCGGTTGCTTCTTTTTGTCGCCGAATGAAATCCTGGATTGACTTTGCCGCTGGTAAGGTCATTTGATATTCATTTCTTACAAGTTGAACTAAATTTTCATCGTTATTGATGCTATTCAAGTCCTGTAAAAATAAACCTATTTTGTTTGAAAAATGAAAATCTCGATTGCCCTCCTCACCTCTCCAGAAAGGCACTGCCTGATGAAAAGCACTTACAGAAGTTACAAATACATCATTATGTGTTATTCGTTCAATTTTCCAGTTTTGAGTTCCAAATGTTACGACCTGTCCGATCCGCGCTTCCCATACATATTCTTCATCAAGTTCACCAATAACGGCAGAATTATCGCTTCTGCGTAATCGATAATATCCTCGATTTGGGATGGTACCACCGGACATATAAAGACGGAGCAAAGCCCCTTTTTTGGCAACGACCGTATTTTCTACTTTATCAATTGAGACTTGAGCTTTGAGTTCTCTAATTTTGCTATCGACATAACGTCCAGCAAGCATATTCAAAACTAAATCGAAATGTCTACGCGACAATTTATTGAAACAATAGCTGCAACGAATGTCGGAATATAATGCATCAATTTCCCAGGTTTCTACTCCCACCATAGACGTGATAACTTGTGCCAGCACATCTAAAGCCCCTTCTATAGGCTTAACGGTTTCAATATCTTGAGTTAAAATCGACTTTGAGAGAACAGCTGTTTCTATAATGTCATTAGGGTGTGTAGGAAAAAATTGTGCGTGACTACATTCGCCTACCTGGTGACCAGACCGTCCAACTCGTTGTATCGCCGCTGAAATCGATGGGGGGGATTGTATAAGAATTACCTCATCAAGATCACCGATATCAATACCGAGTTCAAGTGAATTGGTTGCTACAATAGCCCTTAGGAATCCATTCTTAAGTTTTTGTTCTACTTCATAGCGCAATTCTTTTGAAAGCGACCCATGATGTGAATAAGCAAGCAGTACATCCTCATCTTCATTGAGTAAGAATGTAATTTTTTCACACAATTTCCTACTATTAGTAAAAATTAAAGTTGAACGATTACGACTAATAATATTTTTAAACTGGGAAATGAGAGGTTTCCAAAATGCATCTTTTTCACTTGATTGTTGATCAATATCTAAATAGTTAATCCTTAATTCATATTGCTTCTTGATTGAACTATTGATAATCCGTACTGGGCGTTGTTGATATTGATTAGTGTCGAGCAGATTCGTTGTATATCCACCAATAAAGTTCGCAACCACATCGACAGGATTTACGGTCGCTGATAGTGCAATTCGTTGAAATTCTCCTGATAGTTTCACCAAACGTTCAATAGCGGTTATTAAGTGGACGCCACGTTTTGAGTTAATAACAGCGTGTACTTCATCAACAATAACAGTTGATATATTTGTCAAAATACTTCTGCCACCAACAGAGCTTAATAACAAGTTTAGACTTTCGGGTGTTGTAATCAGTATTTCAGGTGGATGACGAAGCATTGATCTGCGTGAGGACTGTGATGTATCACCATCGCGAGTGAGGACACGAATTGATGGAAAAGCTTCACCAGCATTTTCAAAAAAAGATTTCAAATCTTCCAGGGGTAAAATGAGATTTCTTTGCACATCATTATTGAGCGCTTTCATTGGAGAAACATAGAGAACACTCGTCGCTCCCAATGGGGAGTTATCTGTTGCTAATTGGTTGATAGCCCATAGAAATGCAGTTAATGTTTTACCGCTACCAGTGGGTGCGGAGACAAGCACATGGTTGCCGTTAATGATATGTGGCCAGGCCATAGCTTGAATCTCGGTAGGTTGACCAACATTTAACTCAAACCACTTTGATATGAGCGGATGAAATTGACTAAGTGGGGTGTGTTTCATAAGTGAGGAATCAGTGATTTTGAAAGACCATTTGCACAATACAGCAACTAGCAGACCTGGATAACTGCTTAATGATAAACCACTTTTCGCAGATTATCCATTAGATGTGATCATTCTCAGATTAAATTATTTATTCGATTGACTATTGAGTTTCCTGCGAAATGTTTGTTAAAAATAACCTGCTAGTCACAATATATTGATATGGATCTTTGCTCGCTTGAAATTAATTAGGGTGAAGAAGTGGCTGTAACTGTCGAAGTTGCTAGAATTTAAGTATAATTTTAGAGCAAAACAGGACCGATAAATGGATATTAGCGCGATAGTAGGTCATTGAATTTATTGAAAGCATATTCCTGTTTATAGTAGAACATTGTTTAGAATATTCTCAGCTGCCCTTCCATGATACAAATTTACTTGACCACGACAAATGCATGTGGAGATATTCAATGTACGGAACCTGGGAGATCCCGGATTTGGTCTTTAACCTAAGAGCCTAAGGAAAAGAATTTATTGGGACTAAGGAAATGAATGCGATAATAAAGCAACCAGCCGGGAAGTCGGACAGCGTCATAGTACCGAAGAAACCAGCGAACAAAACATCGGGCGAAGTGGCGGAGTTGATGGAGGGAAGGACGCTGACCAAGAGGAACACTGGTAAACTCGACCGTGACCAGCACTCAGTGCTGGAGTGACACGGTTAGTCAGTGTGCGTGAAGTAGCAAAATGGAAAGAAGCACAACCGTTCACCGCGATTTACCACCACATGACACTCGAGCTGTTCACACAAAGTTTTATCAAACTTTCAAGAAAAGCAGCGCCGGGAATTGATCTGGTGGACTGGAATACATTCAATGAGCATCGAGAAGAACACCTCATAGAGTTACACCGAAAGCTCCGGCAAGGTCAGTATAGACCGAAGCCCACTCGACGTGTTTTCATTGCAAAAGAAGATGGGACAAAACGTCCACTGAGCATTCAATGTCTTGCCGACAAGATTGTGCAGATGGCGGTTGTCGCATTGCTTAATGAAATCTATGAGGTTGACTTCCTCGGGTTCTCCTATGGATTCCAACCGAAGCGAAGCCAGTATGATGCACTGGATGCATTAGCATATGGTATCGGCAATCGTAGTGTGAACTGGGTGTTGGACCTGTATATTGAAAAGTTCTTCGACACCGTAGAACATGATTGGCTCATCCGTATGGTACAACAACGTGTAAAGGACAAACGAATAGTCAGTTTGATCCGACGTTGGATTAAGGTCGGTGTGGTGAATAGCGAGGGAAAACGAAATCCTGCAACGTGTGGCGTTCCACAAGGTGCGGTGATTTCACCTCTGCTTGCCTATATCTACTTGCACCATGTGTTTGACCTTTGGATTAATCAGTGGCGACAAAAATATGCCGATGGTGACGTCATCATTATTCGCTATGCGGACGATGCATTGTTGAGTTTTAAATCGTATGCAGAAGCCGTTCGATGCCGCAATGCGTTACAACAACGCTTAGCAAAATTCGGACTGAAAGTGCATCCAAAGAAAACTTGACTACTTCGCTTCGGTCGCTTTGCGACAGAGCAACGTGCTAAACGTGGAGAAGGGAAACCAGAAACATTTGAGTTTCTGGGATTCACTCACTTCTGCACGACGTCGCGCAAGGGAAAATTCAAAGTAGGACGCGGATCATCCAAACGTCGTCTTCGTAAACAGATAAAAGTGGTGCATCATGAATTACGTCGTCTCGCTTGCATGCGCCGTTTAAAGAAACCTTGCAGTGGCTTAAACTTGTTATCCAAGGACACTTTAACTACAACGGTGTACCAGGCAACACGGATCAACTTGCCTACTTTAAAGATGAACTGGTCAAGTGTTTCTACAAAATGCATCGTCGACGCAGTCAGCGACGTAAAATTGTATGGAATCGGTTTGGCCCGTTCATTAATTCTGTACTACCAGAGCCACGTGCAGTGCATGATTTTCCGGAGTCCCGTTTTCACGCCAAACACTCGAGGTAGGAGCCGTGTGCGTTAGTAGCACATGCACGGATCTATGTGGGGGGTGCCGAGTAATCGGCATTCCTACCACGACCGCAATCGTTCTAAGTTATTTTGAATAATGGCTCAACAACACTTAAATCAGCTGCGCTTGCATCAGGCTTAACACTAAGCTCTTCAATTGGGGCAGCAAAGCGATTAACCCAAACGGTTGGATAACCAAACCATTTAGCACCCGCTGCATCCCAACTGGCAAAGGCAGTAAACAAAATATTTTGCTTAGTGTAACCAAGTGTTTCGACGCCCAACTGGTAAGCACGAGGATCGGGTTTGAACGTTTTCGCTTGGTCTGTGCTAATAATATGATCAATAAATTCACCGATTTGATTGAATTGAATGTTACTATTTAACATTTCGACTGTCATATTGGATAAA
>Ga0224506_10000585_pt1 | contig 30021 bp, 32 predicted proteins | sample SF_Jan12_sed_USG_2_FD_169108 | JGI IMG/M metagenome (GOLD analysis project Ga0224506, IMG submission 169108) | Sediment microbial communities from San Francisco Bay, California, United States - SF_Jan12_sed_USGS_8_1 | ecosystem: Environmental > Aquatic > Marine > Sediment | place: USA... | reverse complement strand
CCTCAAGTGAACCGTTGTCATCTCTAAACTGTTCAATTGGAATAATGCCTTCGGATTTCAGACCCGCATTAACGACAACGACGTCGTCACGAATATCAACTACTTGTGCGGTAACGATAGAACCTGGACGCAACTGTTTGTCGACCAGACTTTGTTCAAATAACTCTGCAAAACTTTCACTCATTGGATTAAATGGCCTCTGGACCAGAAAATTGGATGCATAACATCCGTCCTGAATTAAACAATTATACCCCCTGCAGGACCAATCGCCAGTAAATAGCACCTTTCATTTGAATTCAGGATACTGATTTTACGACTAATTTAGTCGAGACCGGCTCAGGTTAACTGGTCTCAGGGTTTCACCCGTTACTTCTTCAAAATACTGTCCTGACATAACGCCATGACTTGCGCTACAACCTCATCAATACCCATGTGGGTTGAATCCATTATGACAGCATCTTCAGCTGCTTTCAGGGGCGACACCGCCCTTCCAGCATCACGCTTGTCACGTTCCGCAATCTCATCTTGAAGGGCGGCAAGATTAGCATCTATTCCTTTTTGTTTCAACTGGTTATAGCGTCTTTTAGCTCTTTCTTCAGCACTCGCAGTTAGAAATATCTTGAGGGGGGCATCAGGGAACACCACCGTCCCCATATCACGCCCATCGGCTACCAAGCCGGGGGGCTGACGGAATCCCCGCTGGCGTTCCAGCAAGGCTTCTCGAACGGCAGGGACAGCAGCCACTTTTGAGGCCGCATTACCGCATTTTTCAGTACGAATCTCATTTGTAACTTGTTTATTTTCAAGGTAAATTTCTACCTCACCACCCGTTTCAGCAGAAAAGTGAATATCCAGTCCACGCGCCATATCAGCCATGACAGACTCATCATCAAAGGATAAATTTTTGTTCAAAAGCGACAAGGCCAGTAATCGGTAGAGTGCGCCGCTATCAAGAAAATGCCAGCCCAATTTTTGGGCAATCGTCAGGCTAATGGTCCCCTTTCCGGAGCCACTCGGGCCATCAATGGTCACAACGGGGACTGACAATCTACCCTTCCTGACTGATGGTCAACCCGGCTGACCTGGCCAAATCGACAAAGCCGGGGAACGAGGTATTTACATTGGCACAATCCCGGATAAGGATATCGCCTTGGGCACGCAGTGCTGCCATCGCAAAGGACATGGCGATGCGGTGATCGCCATGACTATCGACAGTTCCGCTACCAAGCTTACCACCCTGAATCACGATACCGTCCGGCGTCGGTTTGGCATCCACACCGAGTATCTGCAAGCCATCTGCCATCACCTGAATACGATCGCTTTCCTTCACCCGCAATTCCTCAGCACCAGTCAGAACTGTTTCCCCTTCAGCACAGGCCGCTGCCACAAAAATGGCCGGGAACTCATCAATTGCTAACGGCACCTGTTCTTCTGGAATACGGATACCATGCAGTTTGCTCGCTTTCACATGAATATCCGCCACAGGCTCCCCGCCAATCTCACGTTCATTCAGGATTTCAATATGCGCACCCATTTCACGCAGGATATTGATCACACCTATACGTGTTGGATTAATACCAACATGATCCAGCATTACATCCGAACCCTCTGCAATCGCTGCACCAACCATAAAAAATGTTGCCGATGAAATATCCGCAGGCACATCAATGGTCGTCGCCTTTAATGAAAAGCCACCGGTCAAACAAATTTTATTACCCTCTGTTGTCACCGGATAACCAAATCCGCGCAACATACGTTCGGTGTGATCCCGTGTTGGGGCCGGCTCAGTCACACAAGTTTGACCTTCTGCATATAAGCCCGCCAATAACAAACAGGATTTCACTTGCGCACTCGCCATGGGCATGTCATAGCTAATACCACATAATTTTTTACCTCCCTTTATCTTTAAGGGCGGGGTTCCTGATTCAGTTGTTACTACTTCTGCTCCCATTTTCTCAAGTGGTTCAGTAACACGTTTCATCGGACGCGTTGAAAGTGAGGCATCACCGGTCAACTCAACATCAAACGATTGACCGGAAAACAGGCCGGACAATAAACGCATGGAGGTACCTGAATTGCCCAGATATATCGGTGCAGAAGGTGCCTTTAACCCATGCATACCAACACCATTAATTACAACCCGTCCATTGCTTGGGCCTTCAATTGTGACGCCCATGGCACGAAATGCATTCAACGTAGCAAGACAATCTTCACCTTCAAGAAAACCGGTTACCTCGGTTGTGCCTTCTGCCAATGAACCAAACATAATGGATCGGTGTGAAACGGATTTATCACCCGGCACGCGTAACACGCCTTTAAGACAACCACCGGGCTTAACATGAAACTCAAGAGAAGAACCAGACATAAAACCTATTGCTCACTTTGTGTATAACGATCGCGTGCTTCACGCGCACGTTTGAATATTTCAAGAATTTTTTTGCTGTCGCTGCTATTCAGCGCGTTTTTTAACTCGCCCAGGTCGTTGGTGAATCGATCCAGCATTTTTATGATGGCATCATGATTAGCCAGACAGATATCATGCCACATCACCGGATCACTGGAGGCAATGCGGGTAAAATCCCTGAACCCACCCGCAGCAAATTTAAAGATTTCGGTTTGCTCGTCCATCTGAGCCAAAGTATCTACCAGTGAAAACGCCAGCAAATGCGGCAAGTGACTGGTTGCAGCCAGTACATCATCATGGTGTTCAACCGACATTTCACTGACCTCGGCACCTGTGCTTTCCCACATTGCACGCACCAAATCAGTATTTTTATTATCTGTCTCTGCCAACGGGGTTAAAATGACACGCCGATCTTTAAACAATTCTGCAAATGAGGCTTCAACCCCGCTCTTTTCTGTACCTGCAATCGGATGTCCCGGTACAAAACGGGAACAAGCGTTCCCCAACACTGCTTTAACATCATTCACAACGCTGGCCTTGGTGCTGCCAACATCCGTTAATATGGCATTGGATTTCACTGTGTCCTTGATGGCTTCCAACACAGATTTGGTTGCACCCACAGGCATAGCCAACACAATCATATCGGCATCAGCAACCGCCTTTGCCAAATCAGTTTCAAACCGATCAATCACACCTAGAGAGACAGCCTTTCCAAGACTGTCGGCAGAGCGACCCGCTCCAATAATTTCCTGACAGAAACCGGCTTTACGTAATGCACGCGCAAGTGAACCGCCTATCAGGCCAACACCGATAATGCATAACTTATTAATTCCGGCTTGAGACAAAGTCTCTCTCCATACAGTGAAAAATTAAGGCGTTATTGTAAACCACCCTTTCGGATGGGTACATGGTGGGAAAGCCATTCAATAAGTAAAATCGGGGAGATCGGAAAGAAAATTCCTGATTCTGGCCAATGTGTCATCTCTTTGCTGGTCAGTATAAGGTATTCCCTTGCCATAACCCCATACTGTTTCCGGCCAGCAGGGGTCACTTTCGAACCGCCCGATATGATGAATATGTAACTGACGCACCTTGTTGCCAATGGCCGCAATATTCAACTTGTCCGGTTTAAACAACGATTCAATCATCGCAGCAATGTTACCGGACTCTTTCAAAAACTGCTGTTGTTGTGATTCAGTTAAATGATGCAATTCAGATACACCTTCAACCTTCGGCACAAGAATAAGCCAGGGGAAATTGACATCATTGAGTAGCAATACTTCGCAGAGTGTGAACTCACCGACAATAAAACAATCTTTTCCCAATTGTTCATTCAAAGAAAACATTTTTAAAATACTTTCTTCAATACCTGAATAAACCGACTATTTTCATTTTCAGTACCAATTGTTATTCTCAAAAATTCAGGCATACCGTAATTATCTACCGGACGCACAATGACGCCCTCTCGTAACAACTTGTTAAACAAATCGCGGCCATTCTGTTTCACATTTACACTGATAAAGTTTCCTGCCGAAGGGATATAATCCAGTCCCATTTCATCAAACATATTTGTCATGTATTGCATACCATCACAAACCAGTTGGCATGATTTCTGTAAATGTTTTTCATCTGTTAATGCTATTTCTGCTGCCGCCAATGCGAGACTGTTGGTATTAAATGGCTGACGCACGCGGTTTAACACATCGGCCACCTCAGAGTGTGAAATACTGTAACCCATTCTTAAGCCTGCCAGTCCATAGGCCTTGGAAAAAGTGCGTGTCACCACCAGATTTGGATAGCGATCAATCAAGGGTAACACTGTTGCATAACCCTTAATATCCAGACACGGGGCTGCAGCAATTTCATAATAGGCTTCATCCACTACAACCAGCACATGTTTAGGGACAGATGCAATAAAGGATTCCAGCTCACCTGATTGCAACCAGGTACCGGTTGGGTTGTTCGGATTTGCAATCAATATCAGGCGCGTTTTATCATTTATTGCCTTACTCACCGCACCCAGATCATAGCCCCAGTCTTTTGCCGGCGTAATGCGGGCAATTGCACCCACTGCCTGAGTTACAATCGGATAAACAGCAAAAGCGTGATCAGAAAATACAACTTCATTTTCAGGAGAAACAAATGCCCGCGCAAGCAATTCAAGAATATCATTAGAGCCATTACCTAGTGTGACCTGTTCCAGCCCAACATTAAACTTGTCGGCCAGCGCTTTTTTCAGAGCAAATCCATTACCATCCGGGTAACGCCCGAGCTCTTTGGCTTCACGCTGAATTATTTCAAGTGCTCGCGGGCTTGGCCCTAATGGGTTCTCATTAGAGGCGAGTTTCACGATATCTCTGATCCCAAGTTCACGCTCGAGTTCAGTAATCGGTTTGCCGGGTTGGTACGGGGTTAATCCCTGCACACCGGGAATGGCAAGTTCAATAAATGACATATGATAATTATCTATACGTGATGAAAACTAAAGAACCGCTTTTGGATAAGAACCCAATATTTTCAACATGGATGTCTTGCCTGCGAGTTCTTTTAATGCCGTCCTGACTTTTTCTTCCTTCGCATGTCCTTCAAAGTCGATGAAATAAACATAATCCCACATACCACGACGCGACGGGCGTGATTCAATGCGTGTCATACTGACACCATGATTTGCCAGCGGTGATAACACTTCGTATAAAGCGCCGGGTTTGTTGGGCATGGAAAGCAATAACGAAGTTTTATCATTGCCACTGGGTTCCGGCATTTGTTTCCCAATAACCAGAAAACGGGTTGTGTTATCCGGCTCATCTTCGATATTGGTAACAATGACATTAATATCGTATATCTCTGCAGCTGCTTCACTTGCGATTGCAGCTGATTTTTTTTCGCCCGCAACAATACGTGCAGCCTCGGCATTACTGCTGACTGCAATACGTTCAATACCAGCCAGATTTGCATCCAGCCATTCACGACATTGTGCCAATGCCTGCTGATGGGCATAAACCTTTTTTACACCGCTAATATCAGTGGCCTTACCGAGCAGGCAATGATGCACACGCAAATCCACCTCGCCACAAACCTTTAATGACGAGTTAATGAACATATCGAGCGTGTGACTAATCACGCCTTCAGTAGAGTTTTCAATCGGCACAACACCATAGTTGGCCGCACCGGATTCCACGTCACGAAACACTTCATCGATTGCACCCAGCGGTGTGGTGCTGATCGCGTGACCAAATTGTTTATATGCGGCCTCCTGCGTGAATGTCCCTTCAGGCCCAAGAAATGCAACCGTCATGGGTTCTTCCAGCGCACGACAACTGGACATGATTTCCTTGAACAGGCGCACCATCTCTTCATTGGAAAGTGGTCCCTGGTTACGCTTGATAATCCGTTTCTGGACATCGGCTTCACGTTCAGGGCGGTAGACATGGTTCTTACCCTCACCCGCCTGCTCCTTGACCTTGGCAATTTCCTGCGCGCAGGCAGCACGCTCATTGATTAGTATCTGAATCTCCTGATCCAGATTATCAATGCGATCACGTATTTCCTTGAGTTTTTCCTTGTCAGCCATGGTTTTTTCGTTCATTGGTCAATACTTCAGGACTGATAATATAGCGCGTGTTCAGCGTCTTGTCGAAGCTCAAAAAGAAACGGGTGGACAAGCCACCCGTTCTGTTCTTCTTTTCAGTAAGCAAATCAGGCGTAGACTACCCGAACACCTAATACACCTTTAATTGCACTTATTTCCTGTACAACCGCATCTGACACATCCCCGTCCACATCAATTAGCGTATAGGCCACTTCACCACGTGATTTGTTCAACATATCGATAATGTTCAGGTTGGCATTCGCCAGTGCTGTTGAAATCTGACCGACCATATTCGGTACATTAGAGTTCACTACAGCAATACGTGTTCCGTTTTCTGTCCGCGGCATATTCACTTCCGGGAAGTTCACCGAGTTCAGGATATTGCCGTTCTCAAGATAGTCCTTCACCTGTTCTGCTACCATAACCGCACAGTTCACTTCTGCCTCTTCAGTAGAAGCACCAAGGTGAGGTAATGTAATGGTGCGTGGATGATTCTTTAACAGGTTACTTGGGAAATCACATACATAGGCATAAAGATTGCCGGCATCCAGCGCCTTCACAACGGCTCCATCATCCACAATTCCACCACGCGCAAAATTCAGAATAACCGCATTCTTTTTCATTTTGCCAATGCGATCTGCATTCAGAATGTTTTTGGTTGCATCAATCAAGGGAACATGGAATGTCACAAAATCAGCCTGTGAAAAAAGCTCATCCACATTATGGGCCTGCTTTACTTCCGACGATAAACGCCATGCGCTCTGAACTGTGACAGAAGGATCATAGCCGATGACTTTCATGCCCAGCTTGACTGCAATATTGGCAACATGAACACCAATCGCACCCAGACCAACAACACCAAGCGTGCGTCCTGGTAATTCAAATCCACCAAAGTTTTTCTTGCCGGCTTCAACCGCCTTGTTGATAGTGGCGTCATCACCTTCCTGATTGCGGGAAAAATCCCATGCCTGACAAATATTACGGGATGCCAGCAACATACCGGCAACAACCAATTCTTTTACTGCATTGGCATTCGCACCCGGTGCGTTAAAAACAGGAATGCCCAGTGAGCTCATTTTATCAACCGGGATATTGTTTGTGCCGGCACCTGCGCGACCAATTGCCTTTAGTGATGAAGGAACTTCCATATCATGCATCTTGAACGAACGCAGTAAAATGGCGTCCGGATCGCTCACATCATCAGCGATGCTGTAATTATCCTTGGGCAAACGATCCAGCCCGACAGAAGAAATATTATTAAGAGTCTGTATTTTAAACATTACCTTACCTGCTATATCAAAAATTAACCGTTACGTTTCTCAAAATCCGCCATAAAGCTGACCAATGTATCAATACCTTCTTCCGGCATTGCATTGTAAATGCTGGCGCGCATACCACCTACTGAACGGTGGCCTTTCAGTGTAACCAGCCCTTGTGCCTTTGCTTCCTCAAGAAACTTTGGATCCAGATCCGGATTTGCAAGAGTAAATGGCACATTCATCCATGAGCGACTGACTTTCTCAACCGGATTGGCATAAAAATCAGAACCATCAATCGCCGCGTAAAGTTTCTCAGCCTTACGCTTGTTGATTTCTGCCATACCGGACAAACCACCCTTTTCCTTTAACCATTCAAACACCAGACCAGCTATATACCAGCTGTAGGTCGGTGGTGTGTTGTACATGGAATCATTCTCCGCATGCACCTTGTAATCAAACATGGCTGGCGCACTGGTAATTGGGTTTCCAATCAGGTCATCACGCACAATCACAATTGTAATTCCCGCAGGACCAACATTTTTTTGTGCGCCGGCATAAATCACACCGTATTTTGAAACATCAATGGGACGCGACAAAATGGTTGAAGACATATCGGCAACCAATGGTACATCACCTGTATCCGGTGAATAACTGAATTCAACACCACCAATGGTTTCATTCGGTGTGTAATGCACATAGGCTGCACCACTGTTCAGGCTTAACTGATCCTGTGTTGGTACCGTGGTAAATTTTGTATCTTCTGTCGTTGCTGCTACATTCACATCACAATAACGCTTGGCCTCGGCAATGGCTTTCTTAGACCATGCGCCGGTATTGATGTAGTCGGCTGATGATTTACCACGCAACAAATTGATGGGCACCATCGCAAACTGGCTGGAAGCCCCGCCCTGCAGGAACATCACCTTGTAATTGGAAGGAATACCCATCAGCTCACGCAAATCGGCTTCTGCCTTCTCTGCAATTGACATGAACTCCTTGCCGCGATGGCTCATTTCCATTACACACATACCGGATTTATTCCAATCCAGCATTTCTTTTTGAGCGCGTTCCAGAACTGATTGCGGTAGGGCCGCTGGTCCGGCACTAAAATTAAATACCCGTGTCACTGTAATTCTCCTGAACTAATTTTTAAGAAATCTTTATGAACGATGAAACACTTCGATTGCCATCAAGGCAAAATGATCAGCTTTCGCTTTCCGATGACTCAGGTTCTTCTGAATCACCATTCAGATCCTGATCTTCCACGATACGTTCAAGGCCAGCCAGTTTTTCACCTTCACTCAGGTTGATTAACCGCACACCTTGTGTATTACGACCCATAATCGAAATTTCATTTACATGCGTGCGCACTGCTGTGCCCGCATCAGTAATCAGCATCACCTGATCTACATCAGAGCAAACCTCGGCGCCAACAACAATACCATTACGTTCTGTTGTCTGGATCGAGATCACACCCTGACCACCGCGACCCTGAACCGGATAATCATCCAGTTTTGTACGTTTACCATAACCATTTTCCGTCGCAGTCAGAATGGATAAACCTTCATCGCCTTTCTCATCTGCGATAATCAGGGAAACAATTTCCTGATCATCTTTAATCTTGATACCACGTACACCGGTGGCAGTACGGCCCATTGGGCGTACATCTTTTTCAGTAAAGCGAATTACCTTGCCTGCGGTTGAGAACAGTAATATGTCCTTGTGGCTGTCGGTAATATCAACACCAATCAATTTATCATTCTCACGCAATTCAATCGCAATAATGCCGCTCGCACGTGGTCGTGAATAATCTTTCAATGGTGTCTTTTTAACAGTACCACTTGATGTTGCAAAAACGATAAACTTGTCATCTTCGTATTCACGTATAGGTAATACCGCATTAATCTTTTCGCCTTCTTCCAGCGGCAGAAGATTGACTATCGGCTTGCCACGTGCGGTACGACCGGCCTGTGGCATTTCATATACTTTCTTCCAGTACACCTTGCCGCGACTGGAGAAACACAAAATCGTATCATGGGTGTTGGCAACAAACAGCTGATCAATAAAGTCTTCATCCTTCATCGAAGTCGCCGCCTTACCACGACCACCACGGCGTTGTGCACGATACTCCGTCAGAGGCTGTGATTTTGCATAGCCTTCATGCGAAAGTGTAACAACCACCTGCTCATCAGTAATCAGATCTTCAATACAAAGATCTTCATGTGTACTGACAATATCGGTACGACGCTCATCACCATATTGTTCACGGATCTCAATCAACTCATCCTTGATGACCTGCATCAAACGTTCCGGATTACTCAGGATATCGAGCAAATCAGCAACTTGATCAAGAATTTCACCATACTCCTTGATGATCTTGTCCTGCTCGAGACCAGTCAGGCGATGTAAACGTAAATCAAGTATGGCCTGTGCCTGTTTTTCAGAAAGGTGATAACCATCTTCATGCAGACCAAATGCAGCATCCAGCTCATCCGGGCGTGATGCCTCGGCATAGGTACGTTTCAGCATTTCAGCAACAGCACCCGGTTGCCACACTTTTGTAATCAGCTGTTCTTTCGCTTCAGCCGGAGTCTTGGCCTTTTTGATTAATTCAATAACCGGATCAATATTGGTCAGCGCAACGGCAAGCCCTTCCAATATATGTGCGCGATCCCGTGCCTTGCGTAATTCAAATACAGTACGACGCGTAACGACTTCACGGCGATGACGAATAAAGGCTTCCAGCAACTGCTTAAGGTTAAGCAGTTTTGGACGACCATCATCCAGCGCAACAATATTAATACCAAAGACATTTTGTAGTTGTGTGTGCTTGTAGAGATTATTCAGCACAACCTCAGCAACCTCACCACGACCCAGTTCGATCACCATGCGCATGCCGTCCTTGTCAGACTCATCACGCAGTTCGGTAATACCCTCAATTTTCTTTTCCTTGACCAGCTCGGCAATTTTTTCAAGCAACCGCGCCTTGTTTACCTGGTATGGCAACTCATTAACAATAATACTTTGTTTGCCTTTGCGTTTTTCATCAATCTCGATTTCGGTTTTGGCACGCACATAGATACGACCACGACCGGTACGATAGGCTTCATGAATACCACGTGCGCCATTAATAGTTGCGCCTGTTGGAAAATCAGGGCCGGGAATATGTTCCATCAATTCAGGGATGGTGATCTCGGGATTTTCAATCACTGCCAGACAGGCACTAATCACTTCATTCAGATTGTGTGGCGGTATGTTGGTCGCCATACCCACGGCAATACCGGATGAACCATTAACCAGCAGGTTGGGTACACGCGTCGGGAAAACAGAAGGTTCAGATTCGGTTTCGTCGTAGTTGGGAGTAAAGTCGACAGTTTCTTTTTCAAGATCCGCCATCAACTCATGTGCCATGCGCGACATACGTACTTCTGTATAACGCATTGCAGCAGGTGCATCGCCATCTACAGAACCAAAGTTACCTTGTCCGTCGACCAGCACATAACGCAAAGAGAAAGGTTGTGCCATACGCACAATGGTGTCGTAAACCGCGGTATCACCATGCGGATGATATTTACCGATAACGTCACCGACAACACGCGCAGATTTTTTATACGCCTTGTTGTAATCGTTACCAAGTACATTCATCGCATAAAGCACGCGACGATGTACCGGCTTCAACCCATCTCGCACATCGGGTAATGCACGACCTACGATTACACTCATTGCGTAATCGAGGTAGGACTTTTTCATCTCGTCTTCGAGATTTACCGGTACTATTTCTTTTGCAACTGACTCCATATATATAAGGTATCTTCTTTGTAATTCTTACCGAATGGAAAAAAGCTATTTAGTCAGCCAAGCCAACCTGCCCAAAAATAAAGGGCGTATTCTATCATATCGTTACCCCCACTACATCATAAAAAACGGCGCGCAGGCGAGCAATCAGAGCGTTTCAGGCTAAAAAAGTGTTTTTAGAAGAGTGTTTTTCTATTGGCCCATCAACCTGACCATTTTTTCGGCCGTTGGGTGCTCAACCACCCCTTTTTCGGTCACGATGGCATCGACCAGATTGGCGGGAGTGACATCAAATGCCTGATTCCAGGCCTCGGCACCTTCGGCCGCGATGCGCTTACCGCCCAGAGAAAGGATCTCATCAGCACCGCGCTGTTCAATAGGAATATCAACTCCGGATTTGATACTCATATCGATAGTGGAAGTCGGCGCGGCCACCATCACCTTCACACCATGGTATTTTGCAGCAATTGCCAAATGATAGGTTCCGATTTTGTTAGCGACATCCCCGTTTCCGGCAATGCGATCCGAACCAACAATTACCCAACCGATACCACCCTGCTTCATGCGATGGGCCGAAGCCCCGTCACACAACAAGGTCACCGGGATGTTTTCCTGTACCATTTCCCATGCAGTGAGTCGTGAACCCTGTAACCACGGACGTGTTTCATCCGCATAAACACGTTCAATTTTACCCTCACGCCAGGCAGATCGAATTACACCCAGTGCCGTACCGTATCCACCAGTTGCCAATGCACCTGCATTGCAATGCGTGATGACACTGCATTTATCCTTGAGCAGACTGGCGCCCAGATCACCCATGGTTTTATTGGCCTGAATATCCTCTTCATGGATTTTTTGTGCTTCGGACAATAATACCGGTACCGGATTTGTATCAATGGTGTGAATGCACAGCCCCATACGCTCCAGCGCCCAGAATAAATTAACTGCTGTCGGACGCGAGGCCGCCAGCAAATCCATGTCCTTCTTGATGATATTTTTCCAGTCACTGACTGACTGTTCATAGGCCGCACGTGCTGCCAGTACCACACCAAATGCAGCCGTTATCCCGATTGCCGGTGCGCCGCGCACCACCATATCAGTAATCGCCTGAGCAACAGATGGTGCGTCGTTATAGGAAAGCCAGTTATATTCCTGTGGCAAAACACGTTGATCGATTAACTGGAGCTGATCGTTTTCCCATTTAATGGGGATTATGGCGTCATTCATGGAAAGAGAAGATACAAGAATCGAGCGCAAAGAAGCAAGGGGAAAAGAGATAAAGTGAAAAGTGAAAACATTTCCTTTTCTGTTCCCCCTTGTATCCTGTCTCTTTTCTCTTGTATCTTATCCCTATGCAAACTGTCGACACCATCATCCATGCTCGCTGGATTATTCCGGTTGAACCGGAAAACACAATTTATGAAGACCACAGTCTTCTAATCCATGAAGGCCGAATTCTCGATATTTTACCGTCGAGTGAAGTGCAAAATACTTATCAGAGTAACAATATGCTGGAATTAACCCGGCATGCACTCATTCCCGGCCTTATCAATACACATACCCACTGTGCAATGTCTTTGTTAAAGGGATTAGCCGATGATTTGCCACTAATGGACTGGCTGCAAAACCATATCTGGCCGGCTGAACAACAATGGGTCAGTCCTGAATTTGTCAGGGATGGCAGTGAACTGGCTATTGCAGAAATGCTGCGCAGTGGCACAACCTGTTTTAATGATATGTATTTTTTCCCGGATGAAACGGCGCATGTTGCCAGCCGTGCCGGTATTCGGGTCAATATTGGTTTAATCATGCTCGACTTCCCAACGGTCTGGGCAAACAACGCGGATGAATATCTGAAAAAAGGCATTGATGTGCGTGACAAGTTTCGCGCCAATCCATTAGTGACGATGGCCTTTGCACCCCACGCCCCTTATACCGTTTCTGATCAACCACTGGAACAAATTCAGTCCTATGCAGAAGAAATGGATATACCGGTTCACATGCACATTCACGAAACCATCGGTGAAGTTACTACAGCAGAAACTGAAAAAGGCCAGCGCCCGCTTGCGCGTTTAAATGATCTTGGACTCATAACACCGCGCATGATGGCGGTACACATGACGCAGTTAACCGAGGATGAAATCAAACTGGTCGCTGAAAATGGCACCCACGTCGTGCATTGTCCTGAATCCAATCTAAAACTGGCCAGTGGCTATTGTCCGGTACAAAAGCTGATGGATACTGGCGTCAATGTCGCTCTCGGTACCGATGGTAACGCCAGTAATAATGATCTCGACATGCTCGGTGAAATGAAAACTGCGGCTCTGCTCGCCAAGGCGGTCGCAGACAATGCCGGTGCCATGAATGCATTCCAGACATTAAAAATGGCCACACTTAACGGTGCCAAAGCCATGGGACTGGATAATGAAATTGGCTCTCTCGTCAAAGGCAAGGCTGCAGACATTACCGCTATATATCTTGATAATATTGAAACCCAACCACTCTACAATCCGGTTTCACAAATAGTTTATTCGGCAGGAAGAGAACATGTAACCGATGTCTGGGTGGCGGGAAAACATTTATTAAAAGACAAAACCCTGACCACACTGAATATCAAGACCATTCTTGAGAAAGCTCATAACTGGGCAAAAAAAATCGGTACATAAAATCAGTCGACGCGCTGCAGCGAATTCTCCCAGTCACTTACTTCCGTTTTCCCCAACCGTACATATTCGCCAACTTCGTTTTCATACCAACCGGTATCATTACGTAATGGCTCGACAGTATATCCCCACCAAACTCCACTACTGTCCTGTGCGATCCAGCTTATACCAGACGGAATTTCAAACTTGCCAGAATGACTCATAACCATTGATAAAGTATTATTCGGAGATATGGGATGGCATGCCTGAGAAATATAATCAGTGTCTGCATCCGGAACCAGTGTGTGCAATTTAGCTAATGTCGGACGACGCTAGACTGAATAGAAATCAAATCATCGAAACGTTTGATCAGTGTAAGCAAGTCTGAAGACTGTAGATCCTTGTTATGCAGACACTCTTCGGCATATTCATAAATACCGCTTTTTATAGGTAACGGGTGGGCATGTTCGACAATTTCTTTCATGCGAGGCAGGAATATCCATTGCAGCCATTGCTCGAATGCGAGGGTGTCCAGACAGAAAGGCTGATCACTGGCCAATGCCTTTTCCGTTGGCTGTTCCGGCTCCCACTTTCCACTGATTCGAAGATTGGCCTCGACTTCAAGGAGTACATCGGCAATTCTGAGCGGGATATCATGCATGGGGCGGCATTGTACCCAATACACAGGTAAACTGAAAATCGGATTAATTCTGCCCATTTTCTGCCAAATAAGGCCTGAAAATGGCTGATCACAACATTAATTGACCAATTTTCCTTCTAATACTCAATCTGTTACACAATTCTGCCTCATTTTGCTCTATAATTGCGCCCGCCGCGCCGCCGCTTTCCATGACTGGAGACTGGCGGCATTTATTATGGTGTAGACCGTGGTCGGGAGCCACTCCCATTTATTGATTAACAACAGAGTAGAATCATGACGGATTTAAGCAAATACAGAAATATCGGGATCTTTGCGCACGTTGATGCGGGTAAAACAACTACCACAGAACGTATTCTTAAACTTACAGGTAAGATTCACAAGACCGGTGAAGTACATGACGGTGAAGCAACCACCGACTTCATGGAACAGGAAGCCGAACGTGGCATTACCATTCAGTCTGCCGCGACTTCATGTAACTGGAATGGTCACCGGATGAATATTATTGATACTCCCGGACACGTTGACTTCACCATCGAAGTTTATCGTTCACTGAAAGTGCTTGATGGCGGTGTCGGTGTATTCTGTGGATCAGGTGGTGTTGAACCACAGTCTGAAACCAACTGGCGTTATGCCAATGAATCCGAAGTTGCCCGCGTCATTTTTGTTAACAAACTCGACCGCATGGGTGCTGATTTCTACCGCGTAGTAAAACAGGTGGAAGATGTACTGGGTGCCAAACCACTGGTTATGGTTCTGCCAATCGGTATTGAAGATCAATTCAGCGGCGTTGTTGATCTGTTAAGCCGTAAAGCTTATGTATGGGATGATTCCGGTCTGCCTGAAAACTACAAGATTGAAGAGCCACCTGCTGATATGGCTGACAAGATCGAGGAGTGGCGTGAAAAACTCGTTGAAACAGCGGTTGAGCAAGATGATGATCTGATGGAAAAATATCTGGAAGGTGAAGAGCCTTCTGTTGAAGAACTGAAAAAATGTATCCGCAAAGGCACTATCGCACTGGACTTCTTCCCGACTTATTGCGGTTCTGCCTTCAAGAACAAGGGTATTCAACTGGTACTGGATGCGGTTGTTGATTTCCTGCCTGATCCAACTGAAGTCAAGCCACAACCTGAAACAGATGAAGAAGGTAATGAAACCGGCAATTTCGCTATCGTAGATGCCAACAAACCATTACGCGCACTGGCATTCAAGATTATGGATGACCGTTTTGGTGCGCTGACCTTTATCCGTATCTATTCCGGCAAACTGAACAAGGGTGATACTGTCCTTAATACATTCACCGGCAAGACAGAGCGTATCGGTCGTATCGTGGAAATGCATGCGAATGATCGTATTGAACTTGGTGGCGCACAAGCTGGTGACATTGTTGCAGTCATCGGTATGAAGAACGTACAAACAGGTCATACACTGTGTGATCCGAAGAACCCTGCCACACTGGAACCGATGGTATTCCCTGATCCGGTTATTTCAATCGCGGTCGCTCCCAAGGACAAGGGCGCATCTGAAAAACTGGGTATCGCGATTGGTAAAATGGTTCAGGAAGATCCTTCCTTCCGTGTTGAAACTGATGAAGACAGTGGTGAGACCATTCTTAAGGGTATGGGCGAACTACATCTTGATATCAAGATCGACATTCTTAAACGTACTCATGGTGTTGAAGTAGAAGTCGGTAAACCACAAGTAGCCTACCGTGAAACGATTACACAACGTATAGAAGACAGTTACACACACAAGAAACAGTCTGGTGGTTCCGGTCAGTACGCTAAAATTGACTATGTTATCGAACCAGGTGAAGCCGGCAGTGGTTATGTATTCGAATCTGCTGTTACCGGTGGTAACGTTCCACGTGAATTCTGGCCTGCGGTTGAAAAGGGTTTCCGCTTGAGTATGGATCGCGGTGTTCTGGCAGGCTTCCCCTGTCTGGACTTCAAGGTAACTCTGATGGATGGTGCTTACCACGCAGTTGACTCATCAGCGATTGCCTATGAAATTGCAGCCAAGGCAGCCTATCGTCAGTCCATGCCGAAGGCCGGTCCACAACTGATGGAACCGATCATGAAAGTCGACGTATTCACACCGGAAGATCATGTTGGTGATGTGATTGGTGACCTTAACCGTCGTCGCGGCATGATACAGGGTCAGGATGCCGGTGCAACCGGTGTACGCATCAAGGCCGAATGTCCGTTAAGTGAAATGTTTGGTTACATTGGTGACCTGCGTACCATGACTTCCGGTCGCGGTCAGTTCTCAATGGAATTCCTGCGCTACAGCCCATGTCCGAAGAATGTGGCTGAAGAAGTGATTAAGGAAACCAAGGAACGCGAAGCCAGAAAATAATATTTCTACTCACTAAAAGAAAAAGGCCAGCGAATGCTGGCCTTTTTTTATTGTCTTTCCTTACGCCAGTAAAACCTCACCACCATACCAATCAAAATCACTGCTGACACAATCAACAAGGGACCAAAGGTTGCAAAATCCAGTAACTCGGCAAAGGACCCCGTTGTTGTTGCCTGATAAATTACTTTTGCATAAACATAGGACTTAATACCAATTCCCAGGAAAGCGGCAATCATAAACGGAACCAGTTTCACCTGCAGAATACCGGCACTGTAATTAATCAGTGCATGTGGAAATGCCGGCATTATTCGTAATGCAAACAAGGTGAAAAAATTATCTTCTTTTTGTAACAGCCTATAAACTTTTGAATTCTCAACTTTATGGATCCATTCATCTGTCAGCTTTTGAGAAAAAAAATAGGCTGATAAGCCGCCCAGCATGGCGCCTGATGCAAGTATCAATGCGGCTGTAACCGGAGGATATAAAGTGGCGGCGACCCACAAAAATGTGGAACCGGCCAGTGCAAAGGTAAAAAGGATCACCTGTAACAATACCAGCAACACAGCCAGCCACCAATGATCAGAATATTCACGGGCAGTTGCGATCATTTCACGTGGATCCAGCATGCCGGAGAACTGCAGAACAATACCTGCCACAACCAGAACAGCCAGTATTAATAATGCCTTGGTTGTTTTATTCAATCTCTGACCCTGCTTTCAAGATAATGACTTACCTCTAGCATGGCATGATACTCCTTAATATCAATACCGGATCTGAATAATTAATTACTGCTGTCTTTGGCAGATCCAACCACCGGTAATTGCAGAAACCAGTGCAAGACAAAAAATAAATACGCCTGCAACTGTCACTTCATACTGTTCTTCCAGCCCCAGCATCATGATAGCTATCGTAACCAATGCTACCAGACTGCTATGCAGTACAGGCTTCCCTTCTGCAAGGTCAGCCGCAATGTAACCACCTGCAAACATAATTAAAAAGAAAACCGGGATACCCAGTATGTATCTAAAGTAACCACTTATCTCATGCAAAAAAGGAAAGCTTTTTGCCAACTCGTTATAGCCAACAGCAAGAAAGATGTGTGCCAACTGAACCAAAAGTCCAACAATAATAATAAACAGGCTGCCAACTACAATGGCTTTAAGACTTTTCATTAGAAATTCTCTTTATTCAGGAATGCGATCCATAGAAAAACATCCTCATTTTACCCTATAAGGTCATGCTTTTTAAATTGTATTGGAAACTTTCGGGTGTCTGAATCATACCCGTGATGAACAACTTGGCTGGAACAGTTTCTTACTAGCGGCGTCGGCCTCGACCCTTGCTGCGATCCTGCTCGAAATTGACTTTCAGTATATTGCCTTCAAATGACTTTCCATTGAGACCGGCAATAGCAGCACGTGCTTCATGACCTTCCATTTCAAGAAAGCCGAAACCCTTGCAGTTACCTGAAAATAAATCTTTTACAAGATTCATGGAGCGAACCTTGCCAAATTGTGAAAACAAAGCTGAAAGGGATTCTTCTGTCGTCGTAGGTGGCAAACTGCCAACAAATAATTTCTTCACGTTAAAATCCCCTGCTTTAATTTATAAAGAAAACCCCGTGATTGCTCACGGGGTTTGCTAAACAACAAACTTGCTGAGCAATTAAGCCCGAACGTCAGTTGCTTGTGGACCTTTAGGTCCGCTTTCTACATTGAAAGTCACCTGTTGGCCTTCAGCCAATGTACGGAAACCTTCACTTGCGATAGCTGAAAAATGAACAAAAACGTCTTTACTACCATCAGAAGGAGTAATAAAGCCGAAGCCTTTGGATTCGTTAAACCATTTAACGGTTCCTGTTGCCATAATAAATTACCTCATAAAAAATTAAAAAATAAACGTGTTACAAATCTTACTAGGTAATTAACAGGAGAAATCATCGAACGAACTTCTGACAAGAACCAGGGTAGAGAATGTAGCCTCGAGCAGTGTAACCGGTTTTTGGCCAAAAACACCACACATTTCTTGATATGAGGCTAAAATCGGGAAAAACAACCCCAAAAGCCCCATTATTGGCCCTATGGTTATTATTTCACCTAATCGGGCCTAAATGAGCTATACTGAGTCTACAAAATCTTGTGCACTTCGGTCTGCACGTTTTCATAGCGGTAATCTTTACCGATTCCCCCTCGAAATATAAATAGTAGTTTCCGCCTAGACCGTCCCAAGCCAAAAGTATTGGGTAGGCCGATCCCTGGAGAACATCGTAATATGTCATTTGAATCCCTCGGCCTGAGAGCCGAATTACTTCGTGCTGTATCTGAAAAAGGCTACAACACCCCTACCCCCATACAATCACAGGCAATTCCGCTTATTCTGGAAGGCCGCGATATTATGGGAGGTGCACAAACCGGTACCGGAAAAACAGCCGGTTTTACATTGCCGTTATTACAACGGCTAATGGCAACCGAAAAACCACATAAAGGTCGTCGTCCACTGCGCGCACTGGTATTGACCCCGACTCGCGAACTGGCCGCCCAGGTTGCTGAAAGCATTCAAACCTATGGCAAACATCTGCCACTGAAATCAACTGTTGTGTTTGGCGGTGTCAGTATTAACCCGCAAAAACAGAAGCTGATAAAAGGCGTTGATATACTGGTAGCAACCCCCGGCCGCTTGCTTGATCACGTCGGTCAACGTTCCGTCAATCTTTCACAAATCGATATTCTGGTACTGGATGAAGCTGATCGCATGCTCGACATGGGTTTTATTCGTGATATACGCAAGGTGCTTGCGCTATTACCTAAACAGAAACAAACATTATTTTTCTCGGCCACTTTTTCAAGTGATATCAAGAAACTCGCGAATGAGCTTCTTACCTCACCGGCACTGATCGAGGTCGCGCAACGTAATACAGCAGCAGAACGAATTACACAGGTCATTCATCCGGTTGATAAAGGCCGCAAGCATGAACTGCTTTCCTTCCTGATTGGTTCCAATAACTGGAAACAGGTGCTGGTATTTACACGCACCAAGCACGGCGCCAACAAACTCACCACACAGCTTGAAAAGAGCGGGATTCACTCGGCTGCAATTCACGGCAACAAGAGCCAGGGCGCACGCACCAAGGCATTATCTGATTTTAAATCCGGCAAGGTACGTGTTCTGGTAGCAACTGATATCGCTGCTCGCGGTATCGATATTGATCAATTGCCACATGTGGTCAATTTTGAATTACCTCACGTTCCTGAAGATTATATACATCGCATTGGCCGAACCGGCCGCGCTGGCAATGAAGGCGAAGCCATGTCGCTTGTTTGTGTAGATGAACTAAAATTACTAAAAGACATCGAACATCTTATAAAACGTGAAATACCGAAAACCGTCATTGATGGCTTTAAGCCGGATCCATCTATAAAGCCGCAGCCCATTACACAGGGTCGTGGTGGCAATTCAAACAGAAATGGACGTAATGCCAGTCCAAAACACCGCCATGGTGGTCAACCGCCATTGCATGCCAAAAATAACAGGGGGAATCGTTCCCGACGTAATGCAGCACAAGCAAGCCAGAGGAGCCGATAAAGATGAGTACAGAAACGACAGAGTCTGCTGTTAGCATAATTAAACGTAAATACCGTGTAGAGAGTGTAGAAAAATGTGAAGCACCTCAAGGCATGCCTGAAGGTAACTGGCATCGTTATACCATTGGTCAGGGTGGCTCGAAACTCGAAGGGTACAAGCCCGGCACATTAAAAGTGGTAACTCAGCATGCTGAAACCGTTGCCAATGATCTGAATGAACGTGCAGCCGGCGGCAAATCAACCTACGCATCACGTAAACGAAAATAAATTCGATTTTACTGAAGTGGTTGGCCCGTTTGGGCTATGGAAACAATGTGCAAAACTACAAGACAAAACACGAAACCATTTCAGTCAACAAAATTGACTACCTGATTCGCTCTCTTAAAGATCGACAACAATTCAGTGATGATGACCAATTAGCAGAAAAGATTGGTATCTCTTCTGCCAGCTGGCCGTTATTTGGAATCGTCTGGCCAGCTTCCCGAGTACTGGCAGATACAGTCAGTGTAATCGAGCTGGGCAACAAACGTGTGCTTGAAATTGGATGTGGTATTGGTCTGAGCAGTATTGTCCTGCACAAAATGGGCATAAATATCACAGCCAGTGACTATCACCCGCTGGCGCAAGAATTTCTTGATGAAAATATACTGCGTAATGAACTTCCTCCCATCAAATTCCTGACCGGCAACTGGGAAACAGAAAATCCCCTGCTGGGTGAGTATGATTTGATTATCGGCAGTGACATATTATATGAGCCTGCACATGCTGAATCTGTTTCCAGCTTTATCGATTGCCACTCCGGAACAGATGTACAAGTCATCATTGTTGATCCAAACCGGGGTAACCGCGCCATCTTCACTAAAAAGATGATCGCGCTCGGCTATACACATCACTTTGATCGGTTTGACGTTCAGGAACTGGATGAACCCCGCTGTAAGGGCCGAATACTGCATTACCAGCGCCAATAAAATCATTAAAATTCTGACAAAAACAGGTATAATCCCCGACCTTGCCAATTATTCATATTTACCCGGAACAAGAAAATGCTATCGACCTCTAATATCACCATGCAATTCGGTGCCAAACCCCTGTTTGAAAATGTCTCCGTCAAATTTGGCGAAGGTAATCGTTATGGCCTGATAGGCGCCAATGGTTGTGGAAAATCCACCTTCATGAAAATACTGGGCGGCGATCTGGAGCCCTCTTCCGGCAATATCTCAAAAGATCCACACGAACGCCTTGGCAAGTTAAGACAGGATCAATTTGCCTATGAAAAATTCAATGTCATTGATACTGTCATCATGGGTCATGCAGAATTGTGGAACATTAAATCAGAGCGTGATGCCATTTATGCCAAAGGTGCTGACATGACCGAGGAAGACGGTATCCGTGCTGGCGAACTTGAAGCAGAGTTTGCCGAAATGGATGGTTATACCGCTGAATCTCGTGCCGGTGAATTATTACTGGGTCTGGGGATCGCCATTGAACAGCACTTTGGACCGATGAGTGAAGTCGCTCCCGGCTGGAAACTGCGCGTATTGCTGGCGCAGGCATTATTTGCTGAGCCGGATATCATGCTGCTCGACGAACCAACCAATAACCTCGACATCAATGCAATTCGCTGGCTCGAAGGCATACTCAATGCACGTAACTGCACCATGATTATCATTTCGCATGATCGTCACTTCCTTAACAGTGTCTGCAGTCACATGGCCGATCTGGATTATGGTGAAATCCGTATTTATCCTGGCAATTATGATCAATACATGACCGCAGCCACACAGGTACAGGAACGACTGCAGTCAGAAAATGCCAAGAAGAAAGCACAGATTGCTGAGCTCAAAACATTTGTCAGCCGCTTCTCTGCCAATGCATCAAAATCAAAGCAGGCCACATCACGCGCCAAACAAATTGACAAAATCGAGCTGGCTGAAGTCAAACCTTCCAGCCGCCAAACACCTTACATTCGTTTTGAGCAGGAGAAAAAACTGCATCGTCTTGCACTGGAAGTCAAAGGCCTTGCTAAAAGTTTTGATGAAAACCTGTTTTCCGATCTCGACCTCACCGTCGCAGTGGGTGAACGCATTGCCGTAATCGGCCCTAACGGTATCGGTAAATCAACCCTGTTAAAGTGTCTGGTTGGTGATCTGGAACCTACAGCAGGAAAAGTAAAGTGGTCTGAAAATGCCTCCCTCGGATATTATGCGCAGGATCACGCATCAGAATTTGAAGCTGATGCCAACCTGTTTGACTGGATGAGTCAATGGGGCAAGGAAGGTGATGACGAACAAATGATTCGCGGTACTCTGGGAAGACTGTTGTTTTCACAGGATGAAATCAAGAAATCCGTCAAAGTTATTTCGGGTGGTGAACAAGGCCGTATGTTGTTCGGCAAGTTAATGCTGCAACAAAACAACATCATGTTAATGGATGAACCGACAAACCACCTTGATATGGAATCAATTGAATCACTGAATCTGGCACTGGAAAACTATGCCGGCACCCTGATATTTGTCAGTCATGACCGTGAGTTTGTTTCCTCACTGGCAACACGCATTATTGAACTGACACCGACAGGTATAGTTGACTTCCACGGCACATACGAAGACTACCTGCGCAGTCAGGAAGCAGAACAGACAAGTTACAAGAAGGCCCGCTAGGCTGATCTCGTTTCTATAGACTTCACAAAATGAAACTCCTTATCCGCAACCTTGATAAATCCACTACAGAAGAAGAACTCTGCGAGATGTTCGAGGCCTATGGCAAGGTGCAATCCTGCAACTTGGTAATGGATAAGGAAACGCAAAAATCAAAAGGCTTCGGCTTTATTGAAATGCCGAAGGCAGGTGATGCCAAGGCTGCAATGAAAAACCTCAACGGTGTAGATGTTGCAGGTAAAAAGATCCGTGTAAAAAAAGCGGTTACCAAACCAGAATAATTCATTCCGGTCTGGCAAACCATTAACCTGCCCTTCAATTAAGATAAAAATTCATGACCACATCTGCCTTTTCATCTCTGCCTCTCACACCTGAGTTTCTTGCCAATCTTGAGTCACTGGAATATCTCTCAATGACACCGATTCAGGCTCAAAGCCTGCCCGCTGTCATGGAAGGCAAGGATCTGCATGCACAGGCCAAAACCGGCAGTGGTAAAACCGCGGCATTTGGTATTGGACTGTTGCATAAACTGAATGCCCAGGATTATCAGACTCAGGCACTGATACTTTGCCCAACACGTGAACTGGCTGATCAGGTCAGTAAGGAAATGCGGCGGCTGGCACGCCCGATAGCCAATACCAAGATCCTGACTTTATGTGGCGGCACACCGATTGCGCCACAACTGGCCTCACTCGAACATCAACCCCATATTGTTGTTGGTACACCGGGACGTATTTTAAAGCACCTTAAAAAAGGCAGCTTGTTGCTCGACAAGCTGAACATGCTGGTGCTGGATGAAGCTGATCGTATGCTGGATATGGGATTTCATGATGACATCATGAGTATCATTGATTTCACACCTCCACAAAGACAAACACTGCTGTTTTCAGCTACTTATCCGGACGAAATAAAACACATCAGCGATACTATCCAGAAAAACCCGATTGATGTAAAAGTGGAAAGTCTGCATGACAATAAAAACATTGAACAGATCTTCTACGAAATAGATAAAGGTGAACGCACCAGAACACTGGTGGCAATACTGCATCACTACCGACCCGAATCCAGTGTTGTATTTTGTAATACAAAATCACAATGTAACGAACTCGCCGACGAATTATGGAATCAGGGTTTTCATGCGCTGGCCTTAAATGGTGATCTGGAACAAAAGGAACGCGATCAGGTGCTGGTTCAGTTTTCCAATAAAAGCACTTCCATTCTTATTGCAACAGACGTGGCTGCACGCGGGCTGGACATCAAGGATTTGAACGCGGTCATTAACTTTGATGTGGCATTTGAACCTGAAATTCATATACATCGTATCGGCCGCACCGGGCGTGCAGGCAATAAAGGGCTGGCACTGACATTGTTTATGCCTTCTGAAGCAAGCAGAGTGAGCGCAATCGAAGAGTATCAAGGTAGTCCGGTACAAATTAAAGAAACCACTACACTTAAACTAAAAGAAAATTTCAAACTCAGCCCGCCCATGGTCACATTGTGTATCAATGGTGGACGCAAGGATAAAGTACGTGCCGGTGATGTACTTGGCGCGTTAACAGCCAATACCGATCTGCCCGGTAAACAAATTGGTAGAATTGATATTTTTGACAAACTGACCTTTGTCGCTGTTGAACGCCAGATCGCAAAACAGGCGTTGAAAGTGTTAACGGAAGGAAAAATAAAGGGGCGCAAGTTCCGGGTAAGAAAACTGCGCTAATCATTGAAAGGATTTAACTCTGTAAATCAAAAACGTTCCATGCAATCCAGTCCGATACAAACAGAAGTCTTAATCATCGGGGCCAGCGCATCCGGCTTAATGTGCGCTATTGAAGCTGGCAAACGTGGTCGCAAGGTTATTGTGCTGGATCATGCGAATAAAGCCGGTAAAAAAATTCTGATGTCCGGCGGTGGGCGTTGTAACTTCACCAATCAGGATGTCAGCGCCAGTCATTATATTTCCCACAATCCGCATTTTTGCAAATCCGCATTAAGCCGTTACACCCAGTGGGATTTTATTGCCATGGTGAATGAATATCAGATCCCCTACCACGAACGTGATCATGGGCAGTTATTCTGTAATGACAGTGCAAAAGATATTTTGAATATGCTGCTGGCCGAATGCAGGAAGGTGAATGTACAAATAAAACTCAATTGTAAAATCAACACGGTTTCTCAAACAGAAGATAACCTGTTTTCAGTCAATAGCTCTTCAGGTGATTTCCAGACAAACTCCCTCGTCATTGCCAGCGGTGGTTTGTCTATTCCCAAAATGTGTGCCAGCCCGTTTGGTTACAAGATTGCTGAACAATTTGGCCATCATATCTGGCCTACAACTGCCGGTCTTGTGCCTTTCACCCTTCAACCATATGATAAAGAACGATTGTCCGATCTTTCAGGTATTGCAGTTGATGCTGTTGTCAGTAATGATCGTGCCCGGTTTAGAGAAAATATTCTGTTCACACATCGCGGTTTAAGTGGACCAGCCATTTTACAAATTTCTTCCTACTGGCAACCCGGCGAAGCTATTGATATTAATTTACTTCCTGACCTTGATTTGATGTCCTTTTTCAAGGAACGTCAGGCCGCACAGCCCAATATCAAACTAAAAACATTATTGTCTGAAATACTGCCCAAGCGATTGATTCCTGCTGTTCTGGGTAATGAGGTTATTGAAAATACATTGCAGGAATTATCACATGTGCGTTTCAATGAAATAATACAACAACTGCAGCACTGGCAGATCAAACCCAATGGCACCGAAGGCTACCGTACTGCGGAAGTCACATTAGGTGGTGTCGACTGTAATGAGCTGTCTTCCAAAACCATGGAATCAAACAAGGTGAAAGGGTTGTACTTTATTGGTGAAGTCGTTGATGTTACCGGCTGGCTGGGTGGCTATAACTTTCAATGGGCCTGGTCATCCGGCTGGTGTGCGGGTCAGGTGGTTTAAAACCACAGTTCTATTTCTTGTCGAGCATGGATTTAAGATCAGCAAATGGATTGTATGTAGCGGATTTACTTTTTTCACTGACACTGCCGCCCGTCTGCGCCTCCAACTGACGCTGATGCTCATTGTCATGACAGTAAATACATAACAGTTCCCAGTTGCTGCCATCAGGTGGATTATTATCATGATTGTGATCACGATGATGCACTGTTAATTCCTGCAGGTTTGTGCGATCAAACTCCCGACTGCAACGCCCGCAAATGTGCGGGTACATCTTTAACGCCTGTTCACGATAACCCTGACTGCGCTTGTCCATCTCACGGCGTGCATCCGCAATGACTTTATCAAGCTTGTCATTATCTTTTTTTACCATACTCTTTATTCTCTTCAGGAAACAGTAGCACTGTTTATTTCATAGTTCACCAACAAGGTGCAACTTTCTCCGGCATTCACCGTGACCGTGTCTTCCGCCGCATTGGCGGATTCTACACACAGCATTTTGAGATAGCCATCCTTGCCCAGATCGCCCATCTTCTCGGCAACAACCTGCCAGGGATTCCAGACCACGGTTGAGTGACTCCCCTTCTTTCTGATAACTATATTCCGTTTACCGTCATTAATGATGACATCATCCGGTGTTTGCACATAAACCCGATCCACTTCCTCGCTGATGGTAACCGGACCGGTTTGTGTCTTGCATTTAAAGCCATCAGTTTTATCCAGATACTCTTTTCCTTCAAGACCTATAACACGGGTATTCGCCACATTATCAACCTTGAAATAAGTGTGTAATGCCTGTCCGACAGTAAACGCCTGATCACTATTGTTTGTTGTGACCAGCTCAAGCGTCAATGTTTTACCAATAGTCAGATAATATTCCGCTGTTGTAGCCGATGGCCACATCGCCTGACTGTCTGCATCAAGCTGATCAGTTTCGAGTTTAAATACAACACGGGTTTCACCGGTCGACAATGGTGTTGCGCTCACAACTTGCCACATCACTGTGCGCGCAAAACCATGCGCCTGAAAGCTGCTATTGGTCTCATGCGGACCAAACCAGGGCCAGCAAATGGGTATGCCGCCGCGCACCGATTTTCCCGGTGCAAACTTCGCATCATCCGATACCCAGATCACTTGCTCTTCACCGTGTGGAATCCAGCTCAGTACATGTGCCCCTTGCAAACTGATCGTGGCACTTGCCTGTTCATTTTTGATCTCAATTACCGGGATATCACCCTTGCCGAATTTAAAAGACAGGCTGTGTGCTCCGTTCTGAAAGGAAAACTGCTGGTTTAATGTTTCAATATTCAATGTCATTATCTAAATCTCGCTTGCAGGTGGTAAATCAGAAAAAATACTATTTGCCATCCACGACGTAACATGACGTGTCAACTGACTGTCTCCTACAATTTTTAGTATTCCGCTGCTGATCGCTTTTTTATATGTGTTATCACCCATCCAGACATCTGCAAGAGTTTTCACTGTTGAGGTAAAATAAACGTCTACATCCTTGCCCGGATCATTAACACACAGGTCCAGTTCATCACCACGCACTACCAACCACCAGTTAGGAAATTCCTTAATATCGGTAAAGTTGAATCGAATGACGGTTTCCTTACCAACCAGTTTTTCCGTCACGATGCTTCGTTTGAGATACAACATAAGCAATTCAACGTCATAGTCTTTTTCAGTCAGATTGGAGCGAGCCCAGCGCATACCCCAGTCACCCATGCCCTTAATCAAGGGTAATAACTCCTGACATGACCCGGTAGGAAAATATTCATAACCCTTTTGCCCGGGAATCTTTCTCTTCAAGACCAAGCCATAGTCAGAAAGTGAATCCAGACGCTTGGAAAGCACGGTTGGCGAAATCAGACTCAACCCACGCTGTAATTCATTAAAGCGTGTCCCCCCCATCAATAGCTCCCGAATAATCAAAATCGTCCATTTCTCACCAATGATTTCAGTCGCCTTGGCGATAGGACAAAACTGGCCATACTCCATATTTTTAGCTCCTAAACGGCTTTTTTTAGCCAAATTTATAATCTGTAGCAGGTTACTCCATTTTGTGTAGTTAGATACTACACAATCAGAAGTATTTTCAAAAGCCTGTCTCACCTAATATTTTTATCGAAGACAGGGTAGACCCCTGTAACCCATAAACAATTAACGAGAGAGGTAATTAAAATGAGTAAATCAACAACAGATGTCATGATCCACATGAAATCCAGCCTGAGTCCTGAACAATTTGATGAAGTGGCCAGCCAGATCAAAAGTATTGAAGGTGTAGTACGCTTTGATCAAAGCAGTCGCAAACCCAACTTCATTATGGTCGCATACCATGCAACACAGACGAAGTCGCTGGTTATATTAAATAAATTAACGCGTCTTGGTTTTAATGCGTCACTGGTCGGGATTTAGGTGAAGATATGAAAAAAATAATTAAAAAACTGACTTTAATGAAACATATTTTTATACAAGTACTGGGCGATCTGGCTTACTCAGCCACATAAGCATAAATTCCATTAAGGAGAAATGAGATGATTAAAAAAATACTGGCATTGGGCTTTGGTGTTATATCCTATTTATTGTTTTTCGTTGTGTTTAACTACACCATATTATTTATCGGGAATATTGTAGTTGAGCCTTCCCTTGATTCAATCGGTAGCTATAACAATATTATTGATGCACTAATGATCAATATCGGGCTTTTAACAGCATTTGCATTGCAACACAGCATAATGGCAAGACCTGCATTTAAAAGATGGTGGACAAAGTTTGTGCCTGAAGCAATTGAACGCAGTACCTATGTGCTTGCTTCATCACTGATACTTGCTGCTATTGTTTATTTCTGGCAACCATTGGGTGGTGTGATCTGGCATGTTGAAAATCAGATTGCAGTTGGTATTCTCTACACAATATTTGCCATAGGCTGGGCAATCCTGTTTCTGGCTTCATTCCAGATAAATCATTTCGATTTGTTTGGTCTGCGCCAGGTGTGGTTATACTTCACAGGAAAACCGTATACTCCACTGGCATTCAAAATCCCGTTCCTCTACCGCTATACACGTCATCCGTTATATGTCGGTATGATGATGGGACTGTGGGCAGCACCTGTTATGACAGTCGCGCATCTGGTATTTGCACTTTTATGTACAGGCTATGTTTTTGTTGGCACCCTGCTGGAAGAAAAAGATCTTGAAAAGGCATTGCCTGAATACAAACAATACAAAAAAGAAGTGCCGATGTTTATACCTTCTTTCAAAAATAAAACAAAACTACAACCTGTTGCTGAAAGTATCTAAACATCTGTTTACTTACACTGCAAACAGACTTTACCAAAAGCCGGTGGATTATATATCCCCGGCTTTTTTTTATTTCATCAATGCAGAGGACTGAATTCGACTGCAACCTGTCTGCGATATTCCTCATCAAAAATAAATTCGATGGAAAGCGCTTCCTGAGTATCATCCATCTTGACCTGTTTTAGTTCAGGCAACCGGTTGGCAAGGTATGAACATAGCGCGGCACACATGGCCTCATTACTCGACTTGATAGCATGCGCCAGATTACCGGCAACAAAACGCGCGCGAGAATCGAGATCAGGATCCTGTATTGATTTATCACCAATCGTAATCCCCTCATCCATTTTTTCATCCATTTTATCCAGATACAGCGCCTGATGATCAGGTAACGGTTTGTTCCTGTCGTACTCGAGCTGTGCAACGCCATTTAATAAAATGGCCATAATATTAGTCATACTTCACCTGTAATTAAATTTTTCAAGAGGCTATCTTTCCAGACCTGCAATGGTTTTACTCAGCGTGGCATACTTCTCAATAGTTTCACGTTCCTGCACCTTGTCTGCCACCGCAATAAAACGGCGAATCTCCTCACCCGCTTCTTCATAACGCCCCTGCTTCCACAAGGAATTGAACAAGGCAATGGAAAGCATGCCGGAGCCCGGCTCGGCCAACACCAGACGTTCATACACCATCTCTGCCTCGGCATATTTCTCCTCATAAAAATAAACACCACCGAGGATCAATAACGCCGTCATGTTATCAGGATTCTCTTTTAATATTTCCAGCAAGAGAAGACGTGCATCTTCACCAAGTCCGGCTTCCA
>Ga0224506_10000584_pt1 | contig 30048 bp, 16 predicted proteins | sample SF_Jan12_sed_USG_2_FD_169108 | JGI IMG/M metagenome (GOLD analysis project Ga0224506, IMG submission 169108) | Sediment microbial communities from San Francisco Bay, California, United States - SF_Jan12_sed_USGS_8_1 | ecosystem: Environmental > Aquatic > Marine > Sediment | place: USA... | reverse complement strand
TGGACACTCAGTTGCCAGTTGTCGCCGTTGTCGTCAACGAATTTCCCCCGGCTGTTGTAGGTGCGGATGAGGTTGGTGTCGATGCCTAAGGTTTTGAGGTATTCGTCCTGGCCGCGGACCACCAGGTTGCCGGTGGTGGCGTTAACATAGATCTGTTCGCGACTGCGCCCCAGATTGGCCGATCCGTCGCTGCCTGTTGTTGTCAATGAACCGGTGGATATTCCCAGATTTTCACCTGTAATCACGGCGACCATTGTATTTCCCCTTCTTATTTTTCGTTTTGTGTTTTGTTAAGGACTAACGCTCGGACTACCCCCAGGGCGTTAGTGCTTTTGTTACTCCCTTATCCGGGATTTTCGGAATTTGTTTAGTGAAAAATGAAAAAAAATCTAATTTTTTTTTGAAAAAAATAAAATTGAATATTTCTTATGCAGACTAGAGAGGTTTATTGATAAAGACTGGATATGTAATTCCAACACTGGATAAAGACTAGAGTGCAAGCTAAGCAAATGAGGACGGAGCACCTATTGGCTCACGGTAAACTGAGTAACAATCAGGGGGAAATCGCTTGGCTTTCTCCCTCGGGTCACAAAAGGCCCCACCCCACAAGAATTCGCAAGTCGTTACATTGGGGGAAACCGATACTCTGCTTGGCGGGTTACGCGAGCTAACCCGCCCTACTCGCTATTGGCACGATTGTCGGTTGGATTAGTGCAACGTAATCCGACAGCACATCTAGCAACATGAACCGTTGTTAGATAAATAATACGAAACAACATAACAGCGCCATCTTTCCCGCTTTATGGGCAATTTCACCTTTCGCCCGCGTAGGCACAACTCTCGCTTAGAAAACCGTGCCCACTCTACAGTCATAGAGAAGACGTAAACTATCCACAAGTCAGCACCTAGATCGACACCAGTCTGCGTTAGTGGTACATTGTTGCCCTCTTTCGCGCAGGGTTTTTGAGGGTAAAAAGCACAATGGGTGAGCCGGATATAGAAGTCAGTGACAAATTCCTGGATTTGGCAAAACAAGTCAAGAATCCCATTATTTGCGATATCGGCAGCCGCGATGCCGTGGAGGGTTTGTATCTTCAAAAGACCTTAAATGCAAAAAAACTGCATATTTTTGAGCCCAATCCTGAAGCCATTGCCAAGTGTAAAAACAATATTGGTGAAACACCCAATGTGGTAATGAATGAGTTCGCTTTGAGTGACAGCATCGGCGAGATTGAGTTTTATCCTGTTGATAGCGAAGCCTCTGACCGTAAGGATATTGGTCTGTCTTCCATGTATAAAGTGAATCCCAACTACACCAAAAGTCGCGGCAAAATCGAGCAGTCCATCATCAAGGTACAGACCAGTACGTTGGATGACTATTTTAAGGATCAGGAAGCACCCACCATTCTATGGGTGGATGTTGAGGGGGCGGAATTGAAGGTGTTTCAGGGCGGTCTACAGACCTTGAAAAATGTTGAGCTGATTCATGTCGAAGTGGGTTTTCGGCAAATGCATGTGGGGAAACCTTTGTTTTGGGAAATCAACCAGTTTCTGGAGCAGCAGGATTTTCGGTTCGAAGGCTTTGTGGAATATTCTACCTTAAAAACCTGGCTGTACGTGAACAAATGGTTACCCAATTTGCCCTGGCGGGCCAATGCCATTTATCGTAGGAAATCATAGACGAGCTATTAAGCTGCAACACCGGCACAGGAGCATACCTTTGTTGGATAGCGCCTCTACTAATCGTGCTACTAGAAACATCGGGGAAAATCGATACTCTGCTTGGCGGAATACGTAAACTATTCCGCTCTACGGGTGAGGGTATTACTGGTAATTTGTTGTAAATCCCACTCAAAGGCTATAATCACGGCATTCACTAACCAAACCTTGTAACTATCTCAAAGCAACCCCATAAATCCCTGATGAGTACAAAAAAACCTGTTCAAACCGGTGTCCCACTACGGGGCGCGGATAAAGTGGCCCGGATTCCGGTGAAAGTGGAACCGACGCTGAAACCGGCGCGTAAACCGCACTGGATCCGCGCCAAAGCGCCTACCAGTCCGGAGGTGGGGCGGATTAAAAAACTGCTGCGGGACAACAACTTACACACCGTGTGTGAGGAGGCGTCCTGCCCCAATCTGGGGGAGTGTTTCAGCCACGGTACCGCGACCTTTATGATCATGGGGGATATTTGCACCCGGCGTTGTCCTTTTTGCGATGTGGCCCACGGTCGGCCTGAGCCGTTGGATGCCAATGAACCGCAGAACATTGCCGCAGCCATACAGACCTTGGGTTTACGTTATGTGGTGATTACCTCGGTGGACCGGGATGATTTGCGCGATGGCGGTTCCCAGCATTTTGTACAGTGCATCCAGGCGACGCGGGAGTTAAGCCCGCAAACCAAGATTGAAGTACTGGTGCCGGATTTTCGCGGCCGTATGGATATTGCCCTGGAGATTATGCAGCGTTGTCCGCCGGATGTGTTTAACCACAATTTGGAAACGGTACCGCGGTTGTATAAGGCTGTAAGACCCGGTTCAGACTATGAGTGGTCTTTGGATTTGTTGCAGCGGTTTAAGGAGACCCATCCGGACATTCCGACCAAGTCGGGATTGATGTTGGGTTTGGGTGAGAGCAAGGATGAGATTGTGCAGGTATTGAAAGATTTGCGCGCCCACCAGGTTAACATGTTAACTTTGGGGCAATATTTGCAACCTACCATACATCATTTACCGGTGGATCGGTTTGTGGAGCCTGCCGAGTTTGATGAGCTGGGACAGATTGCCAAGGAGTTGGGATTTGATAACGTGGCCAGTGGGCCGATGGTGCGTTCGTCTTATCATGCGGATTTGCAGGCTTCCGGTGGGAAAGTGGGTTAGTCGTTGGTTTCAAACCTCAAGGTGGCACCAGCAACAACCGTGATGGAAAACGGTGGGTGGCGCAAGCAAAGTGCGATTAGAAAAATTGTGGAATACGGGTAGGCTGCTTGGCGGAATACGCTACCCCTGCACCACGGAAATGAAAAACAACTTCCTTGTCATCGACTTTCGCCCGCGTGGGCACAAAGGGCGTGCCCACCCTTGAACAACCGCGTGCTGCCGTCCATGAAGCCCTACTTTTCCATATTGTCGTAGATGTCGTTTTTACGCTGGTGTTCTTCGATTTCCGCCTGGCGACGCATTTCCAGGATATCGCGGCGTTTTTCGATACGCTGCTCCAGGACGCCCTCTTGCATGGGGATGGAGTTTTCTCCGTACAGTACTTGTTTAAGCAAGCGAAAACCGAATTTCATTAAAGCTGTATCGTCTTGTTGCAATTGTTGAGCTTCGACCTCCTCCAGCAGGTAGGTGGCTTTGAAGCTGTCACTGTCCACAAAACGACGAAAACGGTCTATATCGTAGCTGCACATGAAAAACAGTTGCAGGCTCATATTGGAGGGCTTGCCCACCGCGGGGCCGCTGGAACGTTTTTTGAGAATGATTTGATACCATTCCCGGTTCATGTCGTCGTATTCCTTGACGCCCTGCTCGTCCCGATACTGGTCGATGGTGATTTCGTTATCTTCATCATGGCCTTTGCAGTGGTCTTCGTTCACCAGGCAATAATGATGTTCTTCGTTGGGGGCACCGGTGGCGCGCATGGCCAACAGGCCCACGGGGTAGTAACGGCACGCTGATGGCCGGTCTTCGTAAATGCTGCAGCCCTGGTCGTTCATGAGCAGGCACACGGGCTTATCGTTTTGGGTACGCAGTTTGATACCCGGCATACCGCTGGCATCCATTTCAAAGGGAACGGTGTATTTGTCCAGCACTTCCGAGGTACTTAAACCCAGGTTCTTTTTCATGCGCAGGATATCGTAGGGAGTCAAAGTGATATCCGCATGACGACAGCATTCGTTGTAACAGGAAATCCCAGGGTAACAACGAAATTGGATCTTGGTGTCGGTTTTTAACAGATTGGGCACCACCGGGCTCTGATGCGGCAGATCCGGATTGGGTGGATTTAGCTTATCTTGACTCATGTTTAACTCCAAGGGTGGATCGCGCGCTCAAATCGTCGAAGCATAAAGAAGCACAGTTCCCGTAACTAATTTGTGGCTTTACAGAAAACACTCGGCAACTGCAAATTTTTCCTCTAAAGCCGGAACAACCTATTCTAACACGAAGGTCTTAGGCAATCGAAAACAGAAAAAAAAACCCGGACGCAAACGCCCGGGCTTTTTCCTGATTAAGTAGTTGTTACTTAAACAGTTTGGATTTATCGACCAAATCCACGTGAGCACGCTTGAAGCATGTCCAGGTGTGGGTTTTCTTGTCGTAAATCGAGTTTACGAAACACTTCCAGTTTTCTTCATCAACGAAGTTTTTGTCAGTTCGGTAGTAGAAGCCCGGATAACGGGATTCTTCACGGAACTGAATGTGCTTCATGTGAGCTTCGGCAGTCAAAATGCGGTGGTAGTTTTCCCAGGCACGTAATAATTCGTGCAGGTCTTTAGCACGCATTTTCATTGCGTCTTCTTTGAGCATTTCCAACTTCTCTTCTGCAACAGCCAACATTTTTTCGTTGGTGTTGTAGTAAGTTGCTACACCGGCCACGTACTCGTCCATGATTTTTTGCAGACGGAACTGCAACATCTTGGGAGTGATGTAATGTGGGTTAACATCAATGGCTGTGGTGTAGTCTTTGTGCTCCAGGTAGGTTCTAACGGGTTGATAAATTTCAGCAACCAACTCATCGATAGGTGTATCCAGCTCCGGGCTGAAATCTTTGTTGTCGATAACGTATTTAACCATGGACTTAGCGGCCAAACGCCCTTCCGCGTGAGAACCGGAAGAGAACTTATGACCGGAAGCGCCCACACCGTCACCGGCAGTGAACAGACCGCTAACAGTGGTCATACCACGGTAGCCCCAGTTCCAGCCTCTGGGCAGATGGTCAGGAACACCGGTTTCTGTTTCATCAGTTGGTGCACCAACATCCGTAGGACCGGAAGTCCAGATACCACAACAACCGGAGTGAGAACCTAACAGGTAGGGTTCGGTTGGCATTAACTCAGAGTTTTTCTTCTCTGGTTCAATGTTTTCACCAACCCAGATACCGCATTGGCCAACGCACATGTCCAGGAAGTCTTCCCAGGCTTCGGCTTCCAGATGCTTAACTTCGCGTGGAGACAGAGTTTCACGCAAGTTAGCCAAAGCAGTCACGGTGTCCATGTAAATAGGACCGTTACCGTCTTTCATTTCTTTCAGCATCAAGTGGTTACGCAAGCAGGATGCAGGAACAGCCGCCTGACCGTATGGAGGATAGTCGTCCAACATAGCGGCATTCTTGGTCATGTAGTTTTCGCCGAAAGCGTTAGTGGCTTTCGCTTTAAACAACAGGAACCACGCCCCTACCGGACCGTAACCGTCTTTGAAACGAGTCGGTACGAAACGGTTTTCCATCATGGTCAACTCAGCACCGGCTTCAGCAGCCATGGAGTAAGTCGAACCGGCGTTCCATACGGGATACCAGGCACGACCGGTACCTTCACCCACAGAACGGGGACGGAAAATGTTTACACAACCACCCGCCGCCAACAGACAAGCTTTGAACTTGTATACAAAGATTTTGTCTTCGCGAGTTGAGAAACCGATAGCACCGGCGATACGACGGGGATCGTTTTTGTCGTTGATCAGTTTAACGATGAATATACGTTCCTGAATGTTTTCCATACCCAGCGCTTTTTTAGCCGCTTCAGCAACGATCCATTTGTAGGATTCACCATTGATCATGATCTGCCATTTACCGGAACGTACAGGTTTACCACCGTCTTTCAACGGAGTCAGGCCTTTAGAACCGTCATGACGCTCGCCGTTTTCGTCAGTTTTCCAAATGGGCAGACCCCATTCTTCGAACAGATGCACGGACTCATCCACATGGCGACCTAAGTCATAAGCCAAGTCATCGCGAGTAATACCCATTAAGTCATTGGAAACCATACGAGCGTAATCCGCAGGATCCTGCTCAGTACCAATGTAAGTGTTGATCGCAGACAGACCTTGAGCTACCGCACCGGAACGGTCCATAGCCGCTTTGTCCACCAGCTTCACGCTAATGTTGTGACCGTCTTTTTTAGCCGCATCAATCCAACGCATGATTTCGTAGCCGGCACCGCAGCAGGCCATACCACCACCGATAAGAAGAATATCAACTTCTTCTTCGACTACTTCAGGATTACCAAATTCTCCCATTTTATCTCCCCTCTACCTTATTTCTTTATTAATTCGCTTGGATCGCCTACGCGATAACCATTGCATTGTACGAAGAAGCCAGGCTCTTCTATTTTGGACATATCGGCCTCAGGCTTGCCACCGTAGGGATCAATAGAGCCCTCTGGGGTAGTACGAATCGGGAATTTGAAACGTTTCATATTGCCGTTACGGAACTTGATGGTCCACATGATGGAATCGGAACCGCGCAAGGGTTGAACGGAACCACCCAAAGGTACAACGTCAGCATAGTGACGAGCTTCGATGGCTTGCTGCGGGCAGATTTTAACGCAGGAATAACATTCCCAGCATTGTTCCGGCTCCTGGTTATAGGCGCGCATGGCATGACCGGTTTCCGAACCGTCTTTGTCCAGCTTCATTAAGTCATGCGGACAAATATACATGCATGCAGTTTTGTCTTGACCCTTGCAGCCGTCGCATTTGTCGGTGCGTACAAAAGTTGGCATTGTTTCTGCTCCTTTCTATAGTGGTTAATTGTTAAGTCTTATAATTATTGGTCTGTAGTAGCTCCACACGGGTCTATTTGCCCGAATGGCCACTCAGCTTCACTTCCACTTTTTCATCGTCGGCAAGACTAGAATAGTATTCGCGAAGGATAGTTAGTACTTCGGGACGGCTGAAATTATCCGGCACTTCCGTCCCCTCGGAAAGTGCTTTACGCAATTTGGTACCGGAAAGTAACAAGCGGTCTGAAGCGTCATGGGGGCAGGTCTTCATTGAAGCCATACCACCGCATTTTTCACACCAGAAGGTCCAATCGATTTTCAGCGGCTGGGTTTCCAGCGAGCCGGCTGGAAGCTCATCAAAAATATGGTGGGCATCAAACGGTCCGTAATAGTCACCCACACCTGCGTGGTCACGCCCTACGATCAAATGGGAACAACCGTAGTTCTGCCGGAATAAGGCATGCAACAAGGCTTCGCGCGGACCGGCATAGCGCATGTCCAAAGGATAGCCTGCTTGAATCACGGTGTTATCCACAAAATATTTGTCGATCAGCGTACCAATGGCCTTGCTGCGCACTTCTGCGGGAATATCGCCCGGTTTGAGCTTACCCAGCAATGAGTGGATCAACACACCGTCCAAAGTCTCAATGGCGATTTTAGCCAGATACTCATGGGATCGATGCATAGGGTTGCGGGTTTGGAACGCAGCAATGGTCGCCCAGCCGCGTTTTTCGAATTCTTCTCGGGTTTTCGCCGGTGTCATGAATTGATCACCGTACTGTTCCGGGAACTCTGCCAGAGACAGGATTTTAACCGGACCGGCAAGGTTGACGTCACCTTGCTCCATAACCATTTTTACACCCGGATGCTCCATATCGGTGGTTTTGTACACCTGCATGCATTCATGGGCTTTGTCGATCTGGTATTTCTCAGTGATGCTCATGGTGGCGAGAATTTCGTCACGCTCCGGATCGTACAGCGCGACATCGTCACCTGCTTTCAAACCATCTGCGGTAGCTTGATCGGTGGACAGGGTAATGGGAATGGGCCAGAACAGGCCATTGGCCATTTTCATCCCGTCACATACGCCTTGCCAATCGGCATGGGTCATAAAACCATCCAGGGGAGTGAATCCACCAATACCCATCATAATCAGGTCGCCCGCTTCTCTGGAAGAGACGGAGACTTTCGTTAGGCTTTGTGCTCGTTTTTGTTCTTGTTCAAGAGCACTACCCTCTAATAACAGAGGTTTTAATTCTTTTGATCCGTGCGGATTTACCAATTTTGACATCGCATTCCCTCTTCCAATATTTACAACCCCTGTCCGTGCAGTTCAGCAAGCAGAGCTTCCAATGCAGACCCTCCACCTTATCCCCTTTTGGAAAAAAAGCAAGGTGGATAAAGTTTCTTCGCCTATAAAAATCCTTTATTGGATTGTCCTGCGCGACTGCTTCGGAATTGCGGTTGTACAACTTTAATATACAAGATGGGCCGCTTTGCGGCACCTGGACGTCCCTAATCACTGACCGATCTTTTACGCCGGGCTTTTGTACCATAGTTTGCTGCGTTTGGGTATCGGTAAGAAACTGAATTTAATTGACACAGTTCACAAAACGATCAATATAGCCTTATTGAAGCCAATTTATCTCCCGCGCTGTTTTATTTCCGACCAGAGCACTATACAAACTCTCCGGTATTTTGCTTTCATGATCCGATATTGGCACTTTACCTCCCATGATTTCAGCGTATTCCTGCGGATGCCTGGGTTGGCGCTCCGGGTCGGCATAACCATCGGGAAACAAAGGTTGACCACTGGATAAATCGTATTTATCACTGGCCCCCACCGTATGCAGAAATTCATGGGCAATAACCACATTATTGGTCGCATCCATGCGGGTACTGGCGTAGGCGTTAACTACACCGATTAAGCCTTTTTCCAGCCCCAGAGAGTGCTCCAAAGTAGAAAATGAGTCCGGATCAAAATACTTAACATAAATGTTTACATCTTCCGGGGGGCCCGCGTATGCCGAATCCACCGTGGCGGACCAATAGCGCAGCTTTAAACTCCAAAGCATGATTTTCAAAACCTGCCGGTCTTTTGGCGGCGGTGGTGGGAACACCTGCAACGGAGGCGCAAGAATCACCTTCACCGGTTGTGCCAGACTCAGTTTGTAGCGCTCCGCCTCATCCTTGAAGAACTGTTCTACATCCTCAAAGTTCTCAAGACCCAGACCCTGAATATATTCCCTGCTGGTTTCACTGCCATCCCCATTGATTGGATGAATCAGCACATACAAAGGGCGATCCCAGTCGGTAGTGCGAATTTTGGTTAAGTAGGTATCCATACCTACAACAAACAAGATAAATAGCAGCAATATAAGACGCAGCTTTCTAAACACCAAAGGCTCCTGCCGTTATGGGTTGACGCATGGGTATCAGGTTAAGGTTTTAACGCCTTCCTCAGTACCCAATAGCAATACGTCGGCCGGACGCTTGGCAAAGAGCCCATTGGTCACAACACCCACAATACTATTAAGCTGGTCTTCCATTTCTACCGGATTTAAGATTTCCAGATTGTGTATATCTAAAATTATGTTGCCATTATCAGTGACAAATCCTTCGCGATATACCGGCTGCCCGCCGAGCTTGACGATCTCTCGCGCCACATAGCTGCGCGCCATGGGGATCACTTCTACCGGTAAAGGAAACTTACCCAGCATGTCCACCAACTTGGAACCATCGGCAATACAGACAAACTTGTCCGCCACGGCAGCGACGATTTTCTCCCGAGTTAAAGCCCCTCCACCGCCTTTGACCAGATGCAGGTATTTATTGGATTCGTCCGCGCCGTCCACATAAACAGCAATCTCGTTGACCATATTCAAATCTTCCACACGAATTCCGTGGCCCCGTAAGCGCTCTGCACTGGCCTCGGAACTGGCTACCGTGGCCTCGATTTTATGTTTAATTTTAGCCAGCTCGTCGATGAAATAATTGGCCGTACTGCCGGTGCCCACGCCCACGATGGTGCCTGCAGGCACATAATCAATGGCCGCGGCGGCCACTGCTTTTTTTAATTCGTCTTGAGTCATTAGGTAATCCCTATTAGCATATTGAAATCAATCGGCTTGGCGACAGAATCTGGCCGAAAGGGCCGATTATAAGCCCCAAGCCTGTACCACTTCCACCAAAACTCTTTCCTGTCCCACGCGGGGCCGGTAACGATAGCGCAAATATCGTGTGCGACTGAAGCTGGTAGCGACCGAGAATGACAAAGCCTTGTTTTAATGTCAAAATTCACTATTAACCTTAAGGTCGATCAATTTACGGTAAAAACCCCATGTTGGATCAGTATGTTAAGAAAATTCTTAATTCGCACGTTTATGACGTCGCCATAGAAACCCCTTTGGAACAAGCCGCCTCATTAAGCCGCCGCTTGGGCAACCGTATTTTAATTAAGCGTGAAGACCTGCAACCGGTGTTTTCCTTCAAGCTACGCGGTGCTTACAACAAAATGGCCGGGCTGGCGCCGGAGCAAAAAAACTGCGGGGTAATTACCGCCTCTGCCGGTAACCATGCCCAAGGTGTGGCCATGGCGGCGCAACGCATGGGGATTCCGTCGCTCATCGTTATGCCCAAAACTACCCCACGCATAAAAGTGGAAGCCGTACGCTCGTTGGGGGGCGAAATCGAGCTGCACGGCAATACCTATGACGATGCCTATGACCGGGCAAAGGTACTGGCTAATGAGCGAGGCATGACGTTTGTTCATCCCTATGACGATCCTGATGTTATTGCCGGACAGGGCACAGTCGCCTTTGAGATACTCAAACAGTACTCCAAACCTATCCACGCTATTTTTGTACCCGTGGGCGGCGGCGGTCTACTGGCCGGCGTGGCCAGTTATGTGAAATATCTGCGCCCGGAGATCAAAATCATTGCTGTGGAACCGGAAGATGCCCCCTGCTTTCACGCAGCTATGCAAGCAGGGAAACGAGTACTGCTGGACCAAGTGGGCATTTTCGCTGATGGTGTTGCCGTACGGCAAATAGGCAAGGAACCCTTTCGGGTGGCGCAGCACAACGTGGATGAAGTACTTTTAGTCAGCACCGACGAAATCTGCGCCGCTATCAAAGATATATTCGACGACACCCGTTCCATTGCCGAACCTGCCGGTGCACTGGGCGTTGCGGGAATTAAAAAATACCTAAGTCAAAATCCCATGCAGGACCAGACACTGGTTGCGATCGACAGCGGCGCTAATATTAATTTTGATCGCCTGCGCCATGTAGCTGAACGCGCTGAAATCGGCGAGCAACGCGAAGCTCTGCTGTGTGCCACCATTGACGAAAAACCGGGCAGCTTTCGTACCTTTTGCGATGTCATCGGCACCCGGGGAATTACCGAATTCAATTATCGTTACGCCGATCCTAAACAAGCCCATATTTTTGTGGGCGTACAACTGCAAAAAGGGTCGGACAAAACAGAATTATTGAAGAAACTGGATACGCTTCGATATCCTGTTGTTGATCTCACTGAAAACGAAATGGCCAAGCTGCACATTCGCTATATGGTGGGCGGGCGATCGGAACAAGTCACGGATGAGCGTCTGTTTCGATTTGAATTCCCGGAGCGTCCCGGAGCGCTGCTGCGCTTTCTAAACCGGCTGGGTGGACGCTGGAACATCAGCCTGTTTCATTATCGCAACCACGGTGCTGCTTACGGCCGCATCCTGGTGGGCATACAAGTGCCCGCGCAAGATAACACCGCTTTTGACAGCTTTCTGGAGGAAGTGGGATACCCCTATTGCGAAGAGAGCGACAACCCAGCTTATCGCTTGTTTTTGAAGTAGCTTGACGATTCAGAAATAAAAAGGGCTGCATTGGCAGCCCTTTTTACGTTGCTTGAGAATTACATGACTACTTAATAGTCGCATAACTACAGAGTCACATAACTACACGGCCCCCTAACTACACAATTGGATTGAAGGCAGTCCATTGCGTCCAATTGGACTGCGGCCCCAACCCGTGGTTGGGAAATGCGGTAGCGAATGCGCTGTCGTTACCACTCAAGGCCATATAGTTTAGCAGGACCATTTCAACCAACAGGTTCACGTTATTGGCGCCCGGCGTGGTGTTGTTGGTTTCCACCGAAGCACTGCTGCGGTAGTAACCCAACTGTTGATGCATAGCCTGCTCCGCCGCAGTGCCGCCTAACAACTGGGGCCTACCCGTGGGGTTATACACCAGAAAGAATGCCGCCGATGTGGATGAGTTATCGCCGGTCCACTCCCCTTTACCACGCCCGTTTGCCGAATCGTCTATGCGACCATTACTGGCCAAAGATCCATCGGTAAACACATACAGCATCAGAGGTTCCTGCAAGCGGTGAGCATATTCCAGGGCTGCCCCCATAGCTTGACCGGCACGAAAATCGCGCAACTCACCGGTGGCTCGGGTACCGTCATGATAATCATACCCCCCCAGAGAAACAGTACCGGCTCCGGCAAACCCTTCGATGACCAGCTTCATTACGGAGGCCGTACTTCTGAAGGTACCGGAATTCATTTCCGACGCAGTAAAAATACTTTGACCACTGGTAATCGAATTGGCTGTCACTGTTGCTAAGTCCTGGCTTGCCGCAGGTGCCCCGTTTGGCTCAGCAACCACCCCGTCACGTGGAGCAAGCTGGGAATTTGAGTTTTGAAAAAAGATGAAGTTATCCTTCTCCGGATCCACTGTATCCGGACCACTAAACTTGCGTACGGTATCTGCTGTTTTCAAATAACCACAGTCCACCAATTCCTGTACGGTCGTATCGAGATCATCGGGCAAAAGCACATTGGGAACCGCATCTTGGGTTGGCTGCATACTGCCGTCCACTCCATCAATTTTCGCCAAACTAATCCGACGAACCGCGTCCATGACTCTGGCTGCTTCCACGTTATCCGGCATCAGCGTACCCAAAGAACCGGTATCCACCAAACCACGAGCATCGCCGGGACTGGCAATACGTGTTGGCCGCTTGGTCAGATCAATCATCATGGCCGGTGACATTGAACGTCCACCGGAGTCGGAGTTTTGGGTTCCAATTAGAGTTGCCAAACCACCATCGGCCCCCGCACGGGCAATGCCGTACATGGGATTGTGGGGGTTATTGGCGGTATCATTATCGGAACGATTGGGAATAATTGCACCATTAACATTAGCGCGGCATTCCGGGGTGGTTTTGGAAATAATTCCTTTCAGAAAGGCGCTGTCAGGATGAAACCCCAAGCCTAACTCCCGGTTGACTCCAACGATGGAAGGCACCTGATCAGAAGGCAAACCCAACTTGTTATAACCGGCAACGCTTAAAAAATCTTCCTGTCCTGCCGGGCCGCCCACCAAAACATTGGAGCCGGTCATATTGGCACCGCCGCCCAAATCAAAGCACATAAACGGTATACCCTTGCGTCCGCCTGCTCCGGCTGTGATACCACAATCCAAAAATGGATCTGTGGTTACCCCCCAGGCTTTGCGCATGGTCAGTGTCATCAGGCTGGGCACCATAACTGCAGCACTGCTGGTGATTAAGCCCGCCCGTAAAAAGTCCCTGCGAGACACCGGACGCTTGTGATCCGAATGCAGAATGGGCTCATCGGGATGATGGTACGCCTTTTTCTTTCTAGCCATAATCTTATCCTCAATTATTCTGTTTCATTTCACAGGGTTATTGGTGTGTCACCACGGCACTGCCCAGCACAGACGTGCACATGGCTTTCACAATTGCACGGGTCCTCACCGAACTCGTACAATCCTGCGTGCCACTAGGCACTGTCGTCTGGCAACTTTGACCGTTTGCTGTCGTTCCATCGGCTCCATAGCCCAACATGTAGTAACCCAAAGCAGTCACTTCATTTTCGATACTCACCGTATCTATACTTGCGGTCGTGTTAACCATCTTCTCAACAATTTTTTGACTGATACCAGGAATAATGGTGGTACGGTTTGCAATCCAATCCGCCACGTTTGAATTGAAAAATCCGGCACTGACATTAAAGTATGTTTCACGGCTATCCGCATTTGCCTCCAGATTGCTGCCTTCCACCCGGTTATCACAGTACATACCAGCCAAACTGGCAATTGCAATCTGATGTGAAGACGCGAAACTAGTCACATTTTCCTCAGCCGGCAGGGCTTCTTTAAGCGATTGATAAGAGGCAACAACAGACGCGGCACCTTGGTTCACTTGAACCAATTGCGCCATGGAGGCGCTGATCTCTGCGAAGGTACGCAACCCCACCACAAAAGTATCGCCCGGCGCATAATTCAGAGGCGGCGCGGCCACCAAGCCCGTATCGCGAACGACTGTTTCATCGGTTCCGGCAAAATGCTCGAACGTTAAAAAGAACTGGTCGGTAGAAGCGCTGATGTGTTTGGAGAAAACGGATCCGGAAACCATACCCGGCGCCAAAGTTGTCAAGTCAACCGGCTCACCGGGAGCGGCTGTGGTGTTCACTGCCAAACGAGCGGGCTTACCGTAGTTATCAAACGCCTGCCCCACTTCCACCTCTTGCCCGTTGATACCGACGCGCATTCCACTGAATTCAAAACTCACAGGATTATTCACATCCGGATTCAAAGTGATGAATTTAGGATCGGCAAACAAATAAGAGTAATCATCAAACTCACTGGCCTGCATCCAAATATAGTAGTTTGGCCGCGGATTATTAGTTCCGGCATAAGCTGGCATAATGTCGTTTACATTGAACAACAAATTATATTTCTGCCCTACACCTGCTTGAAAGTTTTTCTCAATATCCGCCAAAGGCAAGGCTGCCCGATGTATGGCAACGAAGCGGATAATGCCGGCCCAGGGGTTGGAACGGTCGGTATCCGCACCCAGACTTAACAAGTAACGATTCTCCAAATCCCACTGGATTAGGTTATTCCTGGGTGCAGGATCGGGATCGGGAGCAATAGTCACCTGCACTCCGTTGATATAGATTTTTCGCCCTTCCGCTTCCGTGAAGGTAACCACTACGTGCTGCAATGAAGTCTGCAACTTCTCTTCAGCGGCAACGAAATCCGCAGAAGCCATAAACGGCGTCAACCGATTATAAAAACGGTAGTCATCCTGATATTGCGCTAAGGTAAAGTTACGATTCAATCCACCACCGGCCGAGTAAGTGACAATGGGAGCACTCTCGAACATGTCACCACCCTGTTGGCTCAAACTGGCCGGCACCACCCATGCTTCAATGGAATACTCACCACGAGCCACGATGGTATCGTGCAGTTTGCGGCTGGCATCCAAATTGGTACTGCGCACCACGCTACCCGGTTGAATTCGCACCCCATAGGAGTTAATCAACTCAGCAGAACCAAACAATTGCAAATCAATGGCAGGAGCAATACCGCTGGTATCATAGGTGTTACTGGAGAAGCGGCCTTCTTTGAACTCATACTTGGCTATGACATAACGATCGGTACGAGAACCACCACTACTGACCTGGCCATCGTTTAACTCCATGGCCTTACTGATGCGATAGTTGCTGTTGACCGCAGCCACCGGCGTTATCGCTGCCGCCCAGGTTTCAATGGCTGTTCGAATTTCCCCGGCATCGGTTGCGCAAACGTCCCAGCAATTATGGTTTTGCGCCCCTAAACGAAATACCACTCGAGATTGAGTTGAGTCAGTGACAGCAGTACCCACCGGCACGTTCAAATCCACAACCCCGCTGGCAACAACAGCATCATAGGCTGCATTTATATCTGCATCTGCAAAATAGGGAGCTTGCGGTGTGTTGGCAGTAGTGGAACTGTTGTGACATTCAGAACAGTGTGTATCCAGAAGGGTATACAAACCTTGAAAGCGGTTAACATCCTCCGGAGTGCGATCAAAAACTCTTCGGTCAGACACCTCAACGATAGGCGGATCAACCAAAGTCAACTCCGTATTGGTATCCACGGGCAGCGTATCTTCCAATGTTTGACTGCCTGTACCCTGAGTGGCGTCCGCCCAAGCTTGTAACCACGCAGTCATGGTGGCTGCATCGTTAGCACAGGAGGCGGTCCAGCAATTGTGCCCGCTAAGCACCTTAGTCACAAATACAGTGGATCCCGGATCAAACAGACTGTCACTCACCGGAGTCGGCAACATGGAGTTAGCGGAAGCAAAGGCCGTGTTCACGTTTTCGTCGGCAAATGCCCCCTGTATGGTACTTCCCGCCGGGGCGCCCGCGCCCACACCGGTTCGTGAGTGACAGTTGCGACAGCTCAACCCCATAACATTGTTATAAAAGTTATCTTGGAAATATTGTACTTCCACATCGGCGGCAACGGACGTGCGCGTCAACGTTTCCGGAGGCGCATCGTTATTACTCACTTTATCGCAAGCGCCGAGAAAGCCGGCAAGGAACAATACCAAACCCACGTTCGAAAGTCGCTGCAGCCCCCCTCTTTCAACATATTGTTTCATTTTATTTCTCCAAAAACCGGTTTTGACTTCTTGATCCAGTTTGGTTTTTTCTGTGCAATGAATATAGGTCATGATCAATTCCCCCTGCACAGTGGCGCAACTTTGGCGAAGACATTGCGCATATTGTAACTTTCGCTTCTAAACTCGGTGATAATGTTATCCATCGCCACCTCATCAGCCTCCACCGGATTTTGCAGGCAAACATGTTTGTAGACTTTTTCGACCTGGCATTGTGCAAAAGCCTTGGTGCCGGCAATCTCTCTTCCCATAGACGCCGCGCCGTTTCCTTGACCTTGAGCCGCCGGGCTGGCCACCTGATTGAATTCCCAATCCAGCGAAGAATTGGGACCTTCTCGCCAGCGATTCACCCAACCGTCGTGTATGGTTCGATATCCATACGAGAAGTTACCGGCATTAATATGATGTTTGTTGGTTACACCATTGGGGTTATCTACCGCATCCACCGCGGTTACAGTGGCAAAGGCAGTTGCATTGGTTTCGTCAGTAGTTGTGTAGTTTTGTTTAAACAACAACTTCCCCGCACCTTCCAGGGGATTACCGTCACCATCATCTACGGTCATCCACTCCCAGTAAGCGTACGCACCAGCCATGGGATCCATACCGGCATGGCACCCCACACAATTGGTCAAAAAGATTTTGCTGTCGCCGCCGGGACTGCGAGACACATCCTGGCGAACCCGGTCATGGGAACGAGTGGGATCTTTCATTTGTTCCAGGTCACGACACAAATAGTTGATTGCCGTAAAGCGAAACATACGTCGATTGGTTCCTTTGCTGAAAAAGGCCAAGCCTGCAGCTCGCGTGGTTGTAACCCCGGCAATATCAGCCGCAGAAGCCCCTGTAGGCGGCACTCGGGTTCCTCGCTGCAATACCGCAGTATCGCTTAAATCGTGACCTCCGTTACCTAAATCAATATAGTGATTATTATTTTCCTCTGACCAGCCCCTTACACCTGATGCACCTGCTCCGCCTTGGTAGTAAACATTCGTCGACAGAACGGTATCGAAGGGATCTTCGTCGCGGATCATGCCAATAACTAAAGCTACGTAGTCGTTGAGATCGGCATATTTGGTTTGCGCCCGATTGGTCCAGGGAGTGGCGAAATCTCGCAATGATGTACTGTAAAAGGCTTTTCGGGAGGCTGAATTGTCCACAGGGCCTACTGCGGCACACGCAGTAACCGCACCCGCATAACTGGGGATTCTTGCATCGGCGGTCGGATCCAACGACATCACCAAATGGGCCGCTTGTTGCGCACCGTTCGTTTGCCCCAATAAATACTCCATCGCACACAGAACTGCTTCCGTGGGCGGCACCCCCGCCAGACGATCGTGCATCCGTTTGGCCTGCTCCCTTGGCCCTGCAACAACGTTGCTTCCCACCAACACCAGAGTGGCAAATAGTACCCCTCGGCTCACCACCCTCAAGGAAAAAGTGGGTGTGATGGAACGAAAAGGAACAAAAGTTTTGATCTTATTTATACAATTCTCGAATTTCATAACTTTTTCCTATTTTTCCAAATCATGTTCTGATCCAATTATTGATTGTAACTTCAGAGACTTGCGTAGGAACGCAGCTACGCACTCACCAAAATCTGTTAAAAGGGGGGGGAAAATCGAAGAACGAGTAAAAATGGCTTTTCAGCCTAATACCCCCGTCTTACTTGATTGCAAACCAGCTCACACTGATTTCGCTTGGAATTCTAGCTTACGGCTTTACTCCCTCATTAGGATTCACCAACGAATAAAAAACGAGCAATCGCTTGTTCCTTATACACCGAAACTACGTAAGGTGCCACGTCAAGTGGTGCCAAGAGCATGATATTCGAGGAAAAATTCCTGCCTCCCCAAAGACCCCGCTACTTACAGGTCTGAAAAAACAAGCGAGTGGTTACCCACCTCAGTTTTCCATACACAGGACGCGCCAAACGACCATTAATACAACGTAGCTGAACTGAATTTCTAACACCGTGAATCAGTTCCCATTTTGGCAAATTAAATGGCTGCTGGAAAATACATATTACTGAAATTCAGCATCTTACACCGGCCGACTGCCTAGACTTTATACACCTCTACGTTGATTTTGGGTTTAATTTCCGTTGGTAATGGAGAGTCAATAGGGTTAGAGACTTTCAACAAGTCTCCGATTGGAACTTCTTTGACGGTTTTCGATGGTTGTACGGGCGATTCCCCAGGTGCTTTACTATCTACTTTCACACCCACTGCCTTACCGGCGGTTTCACTGTTACTCATACTCTGGGTATAGGAACTAATGACGACTCCTAGACCCACGAAAACCGCGAGCATGGTTAACAAATCTGGTTTTTTCTTAGTTTTATACATTTCTATTTCGTGGAATCGCTAATCTGATATGGTACATGCAGCCTGTGATGCCGGTGGCCTCACTCCTACTTACGATCTTACTCAACTGATGTTACACAATTGGCTTTTACTTAAGTGGCTACCTACGTGCCCCTTTTGATAAGGGAATCTTAATAGTACATAAGATCTATGAAATTGACTAATAGGTAGATTTAATAACTGTTATAATTATTTTTTAATTGAATATAATTATTTAGTATAACACACTTCAACTAAATCTTTGTAGGGAATATCAATGAAGTATTGGTTAATGAAATCCGAACCTGACACCTTCAGTATTGATGATCTGGCCAATCGCCCCGATCAAACCGAACATTGGGATGGGGTTCGGAACTATCAGGCCCGTAATATGATGCGAGACGACATGCGCCCCGGCGACAAAATTTTTTTCTATCATTCGAACTGCAAAGAACCCGGTATTGTGGGCATCGCCAAAGTGGTAAAAGCCGGATACCCTGACTTTACAGCGTTCGATTCACAACAAAAGTATTTCGACCCCAAAAGCGACCCCAACAATCCCCGCTGGTACATGGTAGATGTTCAATTTGTACGCAAACTGAAACGTACCATTACACTTACCGAGCTTAAACAAGCGAATACTCTGGCAGATATGGCTTTGGTTCGCAAAGGAAATCGCTTATCCATTATGCCCGTCACCCAGGAACAATGGTCTATGATATTGACCATGGAATAAACCTTGTTCTTTGTTACACTTTAAGATGAAGTGATGTGGCGGGGAGGCATGTTCTGTGAGTCGTTGGTGTACAAAAAAACTCAGGCGTTGTGCAAACCCATGGTTAAGCCTTAAAGCAACCAACTGACTAGCCGTGAGCATGAGCATCGATATCGACGACACCATCGATAACCTCGAACAGCGCGAGACGCTTTTCCAAGTACTGGCCGAAAGCGCCAATATTGCAATATTTCTGTATCGCAATGAAAAACTCCTGTACGCCAATCCGGCATTAGAAAAATTCACCGGTTACAGCATCGATGAGCTAAAACACAAAAGTGGGCTGGACCTAATGCACCCGGACATCAAGGACTTGATCGCGGACCGTATCCGACGCCGGTTTGCAGGTGAAGAGGTACCCAATAATTACGAAATACAGTTTTTCACCAAATCCGGGGAAATCCGTTGGGCCGATCTTTCTGCCACCCTGGTACACATTGACGGAAAACCTGCGGGTATGGTCACTTGCGTAGATATTACCCAACGCAAACTGGCGGAACAGAAAATTCAAAAATCCGAGCAGGAAATGCGCCATATCCTGGAAAACATGCAGGACACCTATTACCGCACCGATCTCAAAGGGACCATTTGCAAAGTGTCTCCATCCATATCCCAATTGCTGGGTTATAAAATTAAGGATGTGGTGGGCCGAAAAATCAGCGACTTTGATATGGACTGTAGCAACCAAGGTTGTCTGGTTGATTTGCTTAAAAACAACAATGGCACTATCCGGAACTACGAATCGGCTTTACGACACCGAGATGGCAGCGAAGTTTGGGTTTCCAGTAATATGCAATTCTATTACGACGAAAACGGTACCCTCCAGGGAATTGAAGGAACCGCACGAGACGTGACTCAGGTTAAACAGGCCCATGAAGAAGTTCGACGCCACCGCGACAGCCTGGAGGAAAAAGTCACCGAACGCACCCGCGATTTACAAGCTGCAATCCGGGAACTGGAGACCTTCAGTTACTCAGTATCCCATGACTTACGTGCCCCCTTACGCAGCATCGACGGCTTCAGCCAAATGTTGCTGGCCGATTACGCGGACCAAAAAGACGAGCAATTTTCCTACTATCTACAACGGATGCGACTCGGTGCTCAGCGTATGGGGGCCCTTATCGATGATCTACTACAGCTATCCCGCGTTACCAGCAGCGAACTGGAAAAAACCCAAGTAGACTTAAGCCACATCGCTGAAGAAGTATTGGCGTTGCTGATGGAACAACAACCGCATCGACACGTGGATATCCATATTGAAAAAGACTTATGTGTCAACGGTGATGAAATTCTATTACGCCTGGTGATACAGAACTTAATTGGCAATGCCTGGAAATACAGTCAACTCAATCCCGACCTCACTCGCATTGAATTTACGCGGGAACAAACCGATAAAGGCAAAGCCTTTTGTATTCGCGACAACGGTGTGGGTTTTGATATGCAATACGCCGAAAAAATATTCACCCCTTTTCACCGTCTCCACAGCACCGACAAATATGAAGGCAGCGGCATTGGCCTGGCGACCGTTCAACGCATTGTGCAAAGGCATAATGGTGAGGTTTGGGCAGAAGGCACCCCCGGGGAGGGGGCGCGGTTTTGGTTTGTGTTGGATTAGGTTATATCACCGCTAGAATCGAACCAGTGGCAACGCATCGCCCATACTAGATGTATTCATAAGTTTGAATTGGCCGTTACCGGTCTGACCTCTATTACTAGCCCCCCAACATTTTACAGCCCCTGTATCGAACTGAGCACAAGTGTGAGTACGATCGCTGGTTTCCACTGAGATGACATTCCCCAAGCCAACCCCCAAGTCCACCGGCGGCACGCTGACCGGCGCCGTGGACGCCATACCATGACCCAATGCAAAGTCAGAACCACCCCCCCAACAAAGCAACTCATTCCCTGCAGCCACTTGAACCACCGCACAGGTATGCATAGTACTGGCAGACACATCGAGTACAGTGAAGGGCTCGGCGCGTAACACAACCTCAGGCAAAGCCGCCATTAACCCACCAGCACCTCCATCACCTCTATTTGTCGTGTCTGCATATCCCAATTGACGGCTGGAATTGTAACCCCAACATTTCAGCCCTCCTGTATTGAGGATAGCGCATGTATGCCCGTGACCAGCGGATACTTTTACGGCAGGGGCACCCAAACTAATTGCCGACATACTTGCCATTAAGTTGCTTCCACCCAAACCATCGCCGTAGGAAATCGTAGAATTCTGTCCCAATTGTCCATAGAAATTATTTCCCCAGCATTTCACACTACCATCGCTCAAAATCGCACAGGCATGATCGAACCCCAAAGCAATCGAGGAAGCAGGCATGCCCAAGTTCACATTCACAGCCACTACGGTATCGGTCACATCAGCAGCTATATCGTTACCCAATCCTTTTCGCCAACTCCCCCAGCACCTGACGACACTACCAGGCGCCAATATAGCGCAACTAAATGAATCTCCCGTTTCAATCTGCAGCACGGACTCACCGCCAAAATCCAGAGCAGGGAGATTCACTCCCATTTGCGCAGGACTGGTTCCGTAATCGTTTAACGTTCCACGGATTCCCAGATAACCATTAGCATTGTCACCCCAACACTTGGCAGTATTATCTGTCAATAACACGCAGTGATGAGCCCCATATGAGGAGATCTTAGCAACGGAAGCCACCCCTAATTCAATAGGATTCAATGCCTCTATTTCTCCTGGCTCATCTCCGGGTAAAATACCATCTGCACGCCCCAAGGCGCCCGAACTGTTGCTCCCCCAACACTTGACTGTAGTGTCATCCAGCAGAGCACAAGTCGCATCGTCACTGACAGCTAGATCTGTTGCTGTTCTCCCAACGCCTAAATCGATGACTTCACCCGCAGGTACAGAAGCGATACTTACCCCTGGCAAACCCAGAGCACCAGCACCCCAACACTTAACACTCCCATTGGTCAAAATTGCACATGCGTGTGCATTGCCCATCCTCACCAACTGGGGAAATAACTGTGCTGCCCCCCCATTGAAATCTATCGGTAATAGGCCGGCCATGTCACCGGTCGCGCTCCCAATGTGTCCGACTCCATTACCCTGACCAAGAACATCTTGTACCCCCCAACACTTCGCACTTTGAGTAAACCCGTCGCTTAGCACAGCACAACTGGCAAATCCACCCGTCGTCACTTGCACCGGTTCAACTCCTGTACCGAGGAAAACCGGCAGCAGGCCTATCCCCATTTGGCCCGGAAGAACCCCTCTATCTACAGTATCATCTTGCCCCAATTGACCGCGAAAATTTAACCCCCAACACTTGAGCGAGTTAGAGTCGGTATTGACATCGTACAAAATGGCGCAGGTATGACTTCCGCCCGCTGCGATGGCAATAGCAGGCAACCCTCCTAAATCAACAAAACCAAGATTGTCCCCCATATCACCAACATTTCTTCCTTTAGCCGTATCAGAGATTTCCAAGCCAAGCTTGCCGGAGCCATTACTACCCCAACACTTAACATCGCCACCGTTCAGAATTGCACACGTATGAGAGGTACCGGCAGTCACTGCCGTAACGGTCCTACCGACACCCAGCTGAATGGCTTCCAGATTGTCTCCCATTTCACCGGGATCATCACCACGATACACCGTATCTTCCTGTCCTAATTGACCACTGGAATTCAGACCCCAACACTTCACAAGATTGTTATCCATCAAGGCACAAGTATGGTGATCGCCTGCCTGCACATCCATGGCTGTTCTACCAGTACCCAGATCTACCGTTGTTACGCCCGCCCCATTTCTCCAGGCTCATCGCCACGTCGCTCAACTTCACCTGATCCCGTAGCCCCATATCGGTTTGTACCCCAACATTTAATTTGACCCAAACTTGTTAAGGCACACATGTGCTCTCGCCCGGAGGCCAGTTTCGTAATGAAACTTCCATTTAAATCAACAACGGGTAGATTGTCCCCCATTTCATTGTTGCCAAATCCCACATTGGCTATGTAGTTTACGCCTTGCCCCAAATTCCCATTTGCGTTGTCACCCCAGCATTTAACTTGACCGTTCGATAAGCCGCACGTACTCCTTGAGCCTAGACTGACGGACTGGATCGGTTGCAGCAATTCAATACTATAAGGTACGCCCCCGATTTGCTCGCCATTTATTGTAATTGTCACACTATCCAAACCAGAAAGGCCGGCCACATATTCTCCGGTGTAGGTGCCGTTCCCATTGTCAGCAAAACTAAACCCGGCATTGTTTGCACCCGATACTGCTCCCACCACATTCAAACCAGTGGTCGGCAATGGACTACCGGCTGCGTTAGCTGCTTGAACGGTTAAAGACACAACGTTACCCGCTACAAAGATATTGGGTACGCCGAACGACGCACTGGACTGAGAGGCAACCACTGCCGTGTAATCGGTACAATTCACCCCAGGATCTTGGACTATTGGATCAGTCGTTATGTTAGGCGCAGCTATTAATACCTGTAATTCAGAGCAATCCATTAAGGTGTTGCCTACCAAGCTAATAGCAACGGTTGCAGTCAAACTGGCCAGGTCAGCCACACCGGTTAATTGTTGGCTGTTATTTCCATCAAGATATAATGTTTGCAAACTCAAAAAACCAAACGGATTGCCTAACGCACTGACATCAGCGATCCGGTTAGCGGACAAATCCAGACTCCGCAATTGACTCATAGCCACGAGGGGTGACACATCGACGATTTGGTTGGAACTCAACCACAAGTTGTATACATTGAACATAAACGCCAAACCATTAACCCCCGTGATATCAGCAATGCCGTTCGCTGATAAGCCAAGAGACCGTAAATTTGATAAATTCCGAATAGGTGTAACATCTGTTACTGCGTTCCCATCAAGTATCAATTGCCCAAGGTTTGCCATATATTCCAGCCCGTCCAAGATAACAATTTCAGAACCTTGAATGGAATTAGAACAATCTAGATTGGTTACGTCTGAACCCAACAACCAGGCAGGATTAGCCAAACGTTCGGCATTGATGCAAGCTAATAAGTTAGCATCAGGGACCGGAAGCTCATCCAATGCTTCAGTGCACCCCTGCGCCGGTGTTACAGGATCGAAACCGTAGCGTGTATTCAAAACATTCCAATCTGCGCAGGAAATATTAGGGTTATTGAACAATTGCAAACTCCTCAGATAAGGGTAGTTTGTCAATGCAGTAATAAAGGCACTGTCTGGAGCAGTGATATTGTTACTGGATAAACTCAAATAGCGTAATTGTGTCAGACCCGCCAATGGCGACGCATCTTGCACGTTGTTGCCATGAAGATTCAAGTCCACCAACGCAGTCATTGCGGACAAACGACTCACATCTTGCAAACCATTACCCTGTAAATCCAAATACCAGAGCTGCGGTAATGCCGGTAGCGTATCTATTGAAGCAACATTGACTACCTGATACAAAGACAAACTTCTTAGATTGCCAAAACCGGAAACCGGCGCCAGATTGGCGATATTGGTACCGGAAAGATCTAAATAATACAGAGCCGGTAAACCCGATAAATTTGTCACATCAGCTACTGAGGTGCTTCCAATCGACAATTGCAACAAATGCTGTTTTCCGGCTAATGGTGATACATCGGAAATCGACGTATTCCAAAACGAAGCGTACTGCAACCTATGCGCACCGCTCAACCAATCCGCACTGTCAATGCCACTACCCGCGCCATAAACTTCCCGTAGTCTGCCTACATTCATACTCCCCAAGGCTGCCATATTGGAATTTATAAACGTAAGATTTCCGGCATCAGTACCGGTAAAGTCCAAATACAGCAAATCCTTACCGCTAAGTGCTGAAAGATTGCTTAACCCTGCGTTTCCAGACAGGCTCAACTGAGCTAAATTGGATAAGCTCGCCAACGCACTTATGTCATCAACACACCGTTCCAACTTCAACCAGCTGAGAAGAGTGAGATTGGACAGTGGAGAAATATTGAATACACCTCCATTTGGAGATGACAAATCCAAGGTGTTCAGATTTACCAAACTGCCTAATGGCGTCAGGTCGGTATTCGCCTGAATATTATATAGACGCAGATCCGTTAACCCGGTAAATCCCGTGTTGAAAACGGATATATCGTTGACATTGACATTACCTCCAAGTGCCAAGGAAGTTAATTGCGTCAAATTACCCAACCCGGTAGAACTTAGAGAGGCAGGCAGGCTATTGGAGGACAAATCGAGATGACGCAATGATGACAACACAGACAATCCGGACACGTCCCCAATTTGATTGCTATGCAGATACAGTCGCTGTAAATTAGTTAGTGTGGATAGTCCCACTATATCAGTAAGTTGGTTGCTGCCTAAACGCAGCTCTATCAAACCGGTCAGACTACTCAACCCTACAATACCAGACGGACTGGTTATTCCTGTCCCCGTCGCAGCAGTCAGATCCAGACTCTCTAAAGAAACAAGACCGGACAGGTTGCTTACATCAGTAATACTGTTTGAACTAATATTTAGGTACGTGAGCCCCGGCACAGCCGCAGCTATATCGCCAAGTTCTGTAGTTGTCAATGAAGCACTGGCAACAGACAGGCGACTTAAACTGGCTAAATTTGCCAGTTGCCCATAATCGGAGATATTGATACTGGAAATGTCCAGCTCGACAATTCCGTCCAACAAACCAAAACCCGTAAGGCTCTGGAGTTGAGTAATACCACTAGTTCCGAATAGACTCAATTTAGTTAGTAGCGGCATATTGGCTAATGGAGTGAAATCTCTAACGGTATTTACCCCGCCCAGATTCAATTCTTTTAGACTGGTGAATAACTCAATCCCGACCAGACTATCAACGCCTGCGCCGTAACACGTTAGCTGCTCCACTTGCTCCAAAGTTCGCAAATAGTTTTGACGAATAGTGCCCTCCATGCAGCCGCGTAGGGGGACATCAACAATTGACGCCAAATTCGGTAAGGGGTTTCCGCTTAAAACAAACCGTGGGCCACCGCCGGCTGGGATACCGCCCAGCATCACTTCCACAACATCTTCCCCGGCAAGGGTAGCTGTGTAGGTAGCGGTGTAGGTTCCATCACCCTGGTCCGAAAAAACTAAGGTTCCGGGATTTGCTCCTGACACCACACCTTCCAAAGTTGTTAACCCACCTCTATTAACAAGATTACCGGAATCGTCAACAGCCGTGAATGTCACGGTGATATCTGTCCCCGGTAATACCGGATCAGCCAAGGTAGCCACTGTGGACAGTGCAGGTGAAACCACCACATTTGTACAATCGACACCTGCCTCAAATGTAGTCGGCCGCACAATTCCAGGATTATAGGCTGCGATTAGTGCCTGCAAGTCATCGCAAGGTTGACTCAGGTTACGCGTCAGCCAGATAGCATGTAGTGATGGATCGGTCATTAAGCCAAAACTCATCAACGAAGTCAGTCCTTGCAATCGCCTACCGTTGTTACCAGTCAGGCTAAGCCCCAACAACCCCGACAAGCCCCCTGCTGCACTCACATTCTGGATCGAATTGTTGTCCATCCACAGATAGTCCAGATTGGTCAGCCCTTGAATGGATGACATATCCCGAATCATGTTTCCACCCATATACAACTCGGTAAGACTATTCATGAGAACTGGATTCGTCAGAAAATTTGTATCGCTGACAAAGTTTGCTTCTGCATAGAAATGGGTTAGACCTGAACCTATGGCGCTTAAATCACTAATAAAATTATTCGACAGCGATAGGTTAATTGCAGAGTTCAACCCTGCTAAAGGGGACACATCAGATCCCCCGCCCTGCGCGGTGACCCTAAAGACGTGCCAGTCAACATTCAATAACGTAGAAATTGTCATAGGGGAAACTGCGTCGGCAATTGACCCAATCACATCACCATTGTGGTCATAGTAAAAAATACTGTAACCCGTAGCCGAGTTTTGTGGCGGACTCCAACTTAGCGTCACACTGCCGTCATTAGCAATCGCAGACACATTTTGAGGTACCCCCGGCGCCACTTCCATAGGCATTCCATATACCCAGGTTTCGGTAGTCCCTGCTCCCACGCTCTCAATGATAAAATTGTAATAAATACGATTTCTCAATCCGGTAACAGTGACATCACCTCCAAGAACATTCTGCAAATAGCCGGAATCACTGGGATTTCCTGTGGCAGTCCAACGCAAATTGTAGGTAATTCCATTTTCCACATCCCATCTAACCCTGACCTGAGAATCACCCGGAATCGCGGTGGCATTTACTGCCTCATTATTCACTGGAGCGTGAGGCCGAGCACCAATACTCCTGCTATCGCCAATATAATTAGAATCCAACCACAAGGTTTCCAGTTGCGTGTAGTTAGCTAATGGCACCAAATCCGAAATACGATTGAATCCCGCGTAAAGTCGCAACAAGCCTGGCATATAGGGCAACCCAAGGGGATTGGCCAGAGGTACTAAACTGGAAATATTGTTATTGTACATACCCAACTCAATCATGGAGGACTTATCAGACAGTGAGCTTAAGTCTGTAATAAAGTTATAGTGCAGCCACAAATGAGTGAGATTAGTGTTAGCCGAGCCGCTCAGAGCACTTAACTCAGTTAAGTTATTGCCGCTAAGATTCAGCTCAAATAGATCCAGCGTATTAAGCACACTGACATCATGCAATTGATTGGAACGCAAGTACAACTGCCGCAAGCTGTTTATATTTGCAATCGCGGACAAACTGTTTGCAGCCAATGCTGACACCTTAACAAAGTAGGTCTCACCGTTGTTCAAACCCGTGAACGTTTGCGGTGAGGCTACTGATAATCTCTCAATCGGAACACCAGCCTGATCGTATACTCTAACGTCAGCAATGGATAAGTTACTCCATGCAACGGTAATTTCTCCATCACCAGTCTGTACAGTCAGATTTGTGGGTCCATTGAGCGAAGAAACCGATGGCTTCGCCAGCAATGACGTTGTCGTTTTAGTCGCTCCGTTGTCCGCCGTCAAATAAAACTCATAGGTATTCCCATTCAATAAGTTTGTCGTTGGCACTCCGGAAACCGGGGTATCATTGGAACCTACACTATCATAGCTTCGGTCACTGTCCCTCCAACTTAGTCGATAGGTGGTGCTAGCTTCCTCCGTCCAACTCAAAGTTATCTGGCCATCCCCAGACGTTGCCGAAAAATTTAATGGTAGGCCTGGCATTTTAACTTGGGGTACCGCCTTGACACCGGCACTGCGACCGAGTTGATTAATGTTCAAGTCCAGATAAATCAAGTTAGTAAGATTCTCTAAACCATTAATGTCTGTTATTTGATTGTTGTAAAGGTATAAATGCGTCAACCCAGTGAGACTGTCTAACCCTGAAACTGAAGCTACGCTACCAATATCATTAATCGCCAAATCCAACTCTCTCAAATTTGCCAGATTGCGTAATGGAGACACATCGGGTACAGAGTTACCAGACAGTATCAGTGAGGTCAGATTAAACAATTGCTCCACACCCGAAAGATCTGTGATTGGCGTGATCGGCATGGGTATGGAACGATCACGCGAACAATCCAATGCGGTCACTTGATCTTCAAATTCCCACGGCGGAATGGCCGCAGCTGCTTCACGATCCACACAATTTTGCAATTCAGGATCTGCAAACATTCCAGCCAAGGGCTCTCTCACATTAGTTATAGCGACAGTCATGAGTACAGGAACACTGTCATCAGCACCGTCGTTGGCCGTTATCTCCACCTGATACTGATTGGGAGGCGCGACAGTATCGTGCGGGTTTTCATAATCCGGGGCATTGATAAAGTTAAGCTGACTACCGCTAATTGCAAACAGCGCCTGATCGTCACCCCCGGAAATACGGAAGTTGACAGGATGTTCATCCGCATCCGATGCCGCCAATACAGACGCCAGGATGATATTTTCTGCTCTACTCACAATTGCAGGGCTGGTTACCACCGGTGGTGTGTTTGCCACTACAATATTTCCTGAGTTTTGAGAAGTACCACGCAATATCGTGTCTGCGTCCACAGGAGTAACAATCACACTCAGATTGAAGTCACCGGCTATAACATCATATGAATCTAAAATGGCACCCGGTATAGCCGAACCATCTCTATACCACTGAACTTCAGCCGTCGGTGGTGGAATAACTCCATCTGGGTCAACTATTGAATAGATTACCGTTAAGGTATCACCGACTAAAACCTCAAGCCCACCAGCACTTGCAGCGTTAGGAAGTCCACTTCCCCCAACAATGTTAATTGGCAAATCAAATTCCGGAGCATCATTAACTAATGTCACTGTCACGCTGACAACCGCCGTAGCACAAGCCGCGGGAGTAAAGCTGTCGCAGATTTGGTAGGTAAAGCTGTCCGTGCCATTGAAGTTAGCGTTGGGGGTGTAATCCACGGTACCTGCAGCGGCCGGTGTGGCTACGCCATTGGTTGGTGCTACGGTGATGGAGATCGTGGCCGGATCCAGGTTGCCATCGATGTCACTGTCATTAGCTGCCACATTGATATTAACCGGAGTGTCTTCGGCGGTACCGGCAACATCGGCTACCGCAACGGGTGTGTCGTTGACGCCTGTTACCGTCACGGTGACAACGGCTGTGGCACAAGCTGCGGGAGTAAAGCTGTCGCAGATTTGGTAGGTAAAGCTGTCCGTGCCATTGAAGTTAGCGTTGGGGGTGTAATCCACGGTACCTGCAGCGGCCGGTGTGGCTACGCCATTGGTTGGTGCTACGGTGA
>Ga0224506_10000583_pt1 | contig 30051 bp, 26 predicted proteins | sample SF_Jan12_sed_USG_2_FD_169108 | JGI IMG/M metagenome (GOLD analysis project Ga0224506, IMG submission 169108) | Sediment microbial communities from San Francisco Bay, California, United States - SF_Jan12_sed_USGS_8_1 | ecosystem: Environmental > Aquatic > Marine > Sediment | place: USA... | reverse complement strand
TGCAGTTGGCTCCAGAACGACTCCAGAAGCACCAGCGTACACCACAATTGAAATGTGATCTTGCGGGCGCATCTGATTCACTAATAAATTAAATGAACGCTGCATCAACGGTAGTTTATCTGCCGCCTGCATTGAACCGGATACATCTAATAAAAACACCAGGTTTAGTGGTGGCAATTCATCCATGCTTGATCGGTACGCCTGTAATGACACTCTCATCAATTTCGTATGACTGTTCCAGGGAGTCTGCATCAGTTCTGTTTCAATACTCAGTGGTGAATTAATCTGTTTGGGTGATCTGAGTCTGTATTCAAAGTAGTTGATAAATTCCTCAACTCTAACCGATTGAGCTGGAGGCAAGGTCCCTTGAGACAGGTAACGCCTGGCATTGGTATAGCTTGCAGTATCCACATCGGTTGAGAAAGTACTGACAGGATTAATACTGGTTAACTTGATTGATGATATTTCGCCAGAGTCGTAATTTTCCCGGTTATCTTGCACAAAATACAGATGTTCACTAATCACATTGTTATTGGTTATGATCAGGGGTTGAGATGGTGTCGCAATGGTCATTTTGCGTGCTGATGTTACTTCTACCGGGTTTTGCGGTGCCTGTAGCCCGATAACTGACTTGTTTTCAGCCTCATGGGTTTTCTCCGTCACGATTTGTTGTTGCCCGATATCTTGTTTTTCCTGTGTACCAACCCCTGCTATTGGTTCAATACGAGTTGAGTCGGGCTCTATAGCAATACTTGCTTGATCACCAGATTGGTATTCTTGAGATAAAGATGATTCATTAACTCGGGTTTCATTACATGCCACTAAAAATATAGCGACTAACGGGATGCTAACTTTTAATATTGTCATCAGTAGTTCCTTCGTGTTTTTTAAAGACACTGATTAAACGAATGGCGATTAGAAAAGGGGTAAAATAATTTAGATAATTTTGTGCTTAGTAATTTGCTAGCGGAGAAATAGGCTTAAAAGACTGCTCATGTTTTGTAACTGGCGACACACACAAAATAGTCGAAGCTATGCGACTGAGTCGCACAGGATTATTTGCAGGGTCACAACCTAGTCCAACAACTCATAATGCCAGATGTTCAGTTGTACAGAGATAAGGGTCCGGAAGGAATGGCTCACTTAATGATTGAGCGGTTTGACCGGGTGCAGTCCGGAGACCGGATGCGCAAAGTACACTATGTCTCATGGTCGGACATGAGTCATGCCCACAGAGATACCGTAGGTACATTTAGTTATGAGCAGTTTGTACTAACTGCCAGAGAGCTCGAAATTCCACAAATCGACATTGATCAAATTTACCGGATAGCAGTGTTTAACGTAATTGAAAGAAATCAGGATGACTATACAAAGAACTTTGGATTCATCATGGACAGAGAAGGCGAGTGGCGGCGAGCCTGGCATTTGATCTGACATATTCCTTCGACCCCGTCAGCCGGCGGACCCGAACCCATCAGATCAAACTGAACTATAAGCAAGATGATTTTTCTAAACAAGACCTGCTGGAATTTGCAGCGTATTGCGATGTGAAGCAGAAGAAGGCTCATGAGATTGTTAATCAGACCGTTGATGCCTTTAATGGCCTTAATGATATTCTGCTCAAAGAAGGGGTATATAAAAGGAGCCGAGACTCTTTTCAGGTGTCCGCTCAAGCGGTGTAGAGCCCGGACTTTTTACGAGAAGCAGCAATGATTGCCAAACGGGATTCAGCCTAGTAGAATCCAAACCATTATTGAGATTTTAGCCGTCTGAATTTGCTTTATGGAAGACTTTACATGCTAAAGAATTTTGCCATATTATGATAAATATTAATAAAAAAACTGGACTTTATGTGCATGCTTCTAAGTGGGCATTGGTATTAGCAATTTTCTGGTTGTTGCTGTCTGGCTATTTCACGCCGTTATTACTGAGTTTTGGCGGGGTATCTGTTGTAGTGGTCATTTACCTGTTAATTCGTATGGATGCGATAGACCATAAACCACAGCAAATTGACACAGGCCTGCGACTCATTCGCTATGTTCCCTGGCTAATTGGGCAAATATTTATGTCCAGCGCCCGGGTATGCAAATTGATTTGGGTGTCACCTAAAAAAATTTCCCCAACCTTAACCAAAATCAATACGCATGATATTCCTCCGGATTGTCGTGTTCTGTACGCAAACTCGATCACTTTAACTCCTGGTACATTAAGCGTGGATTTAGTGGACGATCAGCTGACCGTTCATGCACTGGAAGAATCTTCCATTGATGAGCTGAAGGAAGGTTATATGGAAAGAAAGATTGCGCGTATCTGGAGTAAAAATAAATGATGCACGTATATGCTGGCGTTTGTATAGGTATTTTGGTGATCATGATTATTGCGCTGGCAAGAGCCTTTACGGCGCCTACCGTTTATGACCGCATACTGGGTGTCAATATGTTTGGCACCAAAACGGTTTTGTTTATTGCTGCACTGGGTTATTTAACGGGACGCCCTGATTTTCTGGATATTGCTATTGTTTATGCGCTTATCAATTTTATTGGTATGGTCGCAGTATTGCGGTTTTTCGAATACACAGCACCTATCGAATAATGCTGAGAGAGGAATAGGTCTTTATGTTTTTTCTGGACATTATTAGTAGCATACTGCTGATAGTCGGTTTGTTTTTTGGCTTAAGCGGTGCCGTAGGAGGATTTAGATTTCCCGATTTTTTTACTCGCGTGCACGCTGCAAGTGTCACAGATTCAATCGCGGCTATATTAGTTCTCACCGGATTGCTTCTGCAGACTTCTCTTGATATAAATACGGTCAAGCTGCTGATTATTCTAGTGTTCATATTAATTACCAGTCCAACCGCTGCTCACGCTCTTGCTAAATCAGCTCGCCATGGGGGGTTATTAACACTTCCTGAGGAAAAAGCGAAACAACAGGATTAAGAAAGTTTATGGGAGAGTTAATTGATTTAGTGTTACTAGCCATGCTGGCACTTACCGCTTTACGGATTATATTCCTGAAAGACCTGTTTGCTGTGGTAATGTTATTCGGCATATTCAGTTTTTTGTCTGCATTAATATTCATCAACCTTGATGCGGTAGATGTGGCCTTTACAGAAGCGTCCGTTGGTGCCGGTATCGCGACTGTTTTGATGCTGGGGACGCTGGCGCTGACAGGTCGGACAGAAAAAGAAAATTCACGGTCTTCGGCCTTACCTCTTATTGTCGTTTTTATTACTGGCGCAGCGCTGATATATGCCACGCTGGACATGCCTCCTTTTGGTCATCCTGATAATCCTGTGCATGAGCATGTTGCTCCGCGCTACATTGAAGATTCACCAACAGAAATCGGGCTGCCAAATATGGTGACCTCTGTTTTGGCCAGTTACCGGGGCTTTGATACATTTGGAGAGGTGGTGGTTGTGTTTTCTGCGTTCATTGCTGTTCTCGCGCTGTTAGGCGTTCAAAGAGAGGATGAGAGCAAGGCTCCTGAAACAGGCTTACGGAACCATCAAGTACTCCAAGTCGTTGCCAAGCTGATAATTCCTATGACCTTACTATTTGCGCTTTACGTACAGTTTCATGGCGATTTTGGGCCAGGTGGGGGCTTTCAGGCGGGCGTCATTGCAGCAGCAGCACTGATTTTATACGCACTCGTTTTTGGCTTGCCCAAAGCTTTCGCCGTGATCGGCCCCAGATTTTTGCTTTATATGGCGTCCTCTGGCGTATTACTTTACGCAGCAGTCGGTTTGTTCAGCATGTATAAAGGCGGAAATTTTCTCGATTACAATAAACTCGCAGCGGACCCGGTATCTGGGCAACACTACGGCATAATGATCATTGAATTAGGTGTTGGTATTACAGTATTCGCTGTCATGTTGAGTATATTTTATGCTTTCAGCAGTCAAGCAGAGAGGTCAAACGTCCATTGAATTTTATTCTTGATTACTACAACTACTGGATTGTTGTCTTTTTAATGATGACCGGTTTCTACATCGTTATATCGGCAAACAATCTTGTTAAAAAAATTGTTGGACTGAATATATTCCAGACTTCAGTGTTCATGTTTTACATTTCTATGGGTAAAGTCAGTGGTGGCACGGCACCTATTGTTATTGAGGGTGCAACCCAGTATTCAAATCCTTTACCGCACGTATTAATTCTTACCGCTATCGTCGTTGGTGTTGCAACAACTGCCGTTGCTCTGGCGTTGATTGTTCGAATCAAACGTGCTCATGGCACCGTGGAAGAAAATGAATTTCAAAGTAAGGATGATGCTATATAATGCTTGAACAACATCTGGCTGCACTGCCGGTTCTTTTACCGCTCATTGCAGCACCTATTGCGTTAGTCCTGGGCCGGTCATTATTTTCCTGGATGTTCGCCACTGCCATTAGCGCGTTAGCTTTCTTATTTTCATGGTTTTTATTAACCACGACCTTAGCAGATGGAGTAATCAGTTACGCGCTTGGTGGCTGGGCTCCACCCTGGGGAATCGAACTGCGTGTGGATGCTGCCAACGCTTTTGTGCTGCTCGCCGTCACTGCGCTTTCAACGCTGGTCTTGCTTTATTCAAAGGATAGCATTGAAAAAGAAATCGAGTCATCAAAGCATACCCTGTATTATACTGCTCATTTGCTTTGCCTTGCAGGGCTGTCAGGTATTCTGTTAACCGGCGATGCATTCAACCTTTTTGTTTTCCTGGAAATTTCTTCACTGGCTACCTATACGCTGGTGAGTCTGGCATCCGATCGTCGTTGCTTAACGGCTGCATTTCGCTATCTGGTCATAGGAACCATTGGCGCAACCTTTATTCTGATTGGCGTCGGTTTGCTTTATATGAAGACAGGTACGCTAAATATGCTTGACCTGGCCAGTAGACTAGATGTCTACCAAAGCAGCCGGACTATCAATACCGGTTTAGCGTTTATCATGGTCGGCGTCAGTATCAAGCTGGCATTATTTCCTCTGCACAAATGGCTCCCTCAGGCCTATACCCGTGCGCCTTCTGCTGTTACAGCATTTTTAGCCAGCACAGCTACCAAAGTCGCCGTCTACGTGATGATTCGATTTATTTTCACTGTTTTTGGCGTGAGTTATGTATTCGAAGAACTTGGAATGGACCTGATTTTAATGGCTCTGGCTATCATCGCTATTTTCCAGAGCTCCTACGTGGCAATCGTACAAAACAACGTCAAAACGGTGCTGGCTTACAGTAGTGTTGCCCAAATCGCCTACATGGTGCTCGGTATCAGTCTGGTGAGCGTGACAGGTTTGATGGCTGGCCTGATTCATGTCTTCAATCATGCGTTAATGAAAGGCGCACTGTTCATGGCGGTTGGTGCTGTTTTTTATCGTGTCGGGTCGGTAGATATCAGTGCATTTCGCGGATTAGGCAGACAAATGCCATTGACCATGGCAGCGTTTACCATTGCTGGCCTCAGTATTATTGGTGTGCCACTTACCGCCGGTTTCGTGAGTAAGTGGTATTTAGTGGTAGCAGCGCTAGAACAAAACCAATGGGTTGTCGCAGCTCTGGTACTGGGGGGTTCACTATTGGCAGTCGTTTATATTGGCCGGATTCTGGAAGTGGCCTATTTTCAAAAGCCTCCTGAACCGCAAAATGGTGAAGTTGTGAAAGAAGCGCCCTGGCTGATGCTTGCGCCAATGTGGACTTTGGTTCTGGCGAATATCTATTTTGGAGTGGATACCAGTCTGACGGCCACAGCAGCCAATAGTGCAGCCGAATGGCTCTTTCAGCACAGTGACATGGCCACCACGGGTCATTCAGAGGTGTCTCAATGAATCTTTGGCAGGGCATAGAACCTTATCATCTTATTAGTTTGTCGATAGTTGTGCCACTTGTTGGTGCCTTACTGGTTATCTTAACGGGTAAAGTACCGAATTTAAGAGAAGCAGTGACGTTAATAACAGCGACTATTCTGTTTAGCCTTGTACTGGCTATCACAGACTACACCTTTGAGGGTGTTGAGATGCAGTTGCATACGGTTGAGCTGTTTCCAGGGGTAGGTATTAGTTTTAACGTAGAGCCTCTTGGTGTGCTTTTTGCGCTGGTTGCCAGTTTTTTATGGATTATTACCACGATTTACGCCATTGGGTATATGCGTGGGCATAATGAAAAACATCAAACGCGCTTTTTCACTTATTTTGCGATTGCGATAAGCTCCGTTATGGCAATATGCTTTTCGGGCAACTTGCTGACATTATTTATCTTCTATGAAATTCTGACGCTTTCAACTTATCCTCTTGTTACCCACGCTGGCACTGATGCAGCAAAGCAAGGCGGTCGGATATATCTGGGGATATTGCTAGGCACATCAATTGCTTTTTTACTGTTCGCGGTACTGGGCACCTACAGTTTAACTGGAACCCTGGATTTTCAGGCCGGCGGTATTTTTGATGACTCTCATAGCAAAGTTATTTTAAGTGTTCTGGTTGTTCTGTTCTGCTATGGCATTGGTAAGGCGGCACTCATGCCATTCCATCGCTGGCTACCGGCAGCAATGGTCGCACCAACGCCTGTCAGCGCACTATTGCACGCCGTGGCCGTCGTTAAGGCGGGCGTATTCAGTATTTTAAAAATTATGATTTATATCTTCGGCCTGGATGATCTTAAAAGTCTTGTTACGACCGATATCATGTTGTACATCGGAGCTGCCACTATTTTACTGTCTTCCTCTATTGCCATGACCAAAGATAATCTCAAGGCTCGCTTAGCTTACTCCACGGTGAGTCAGTTAAGTTATATTATCGTTGGCGTGCTGCTGGCTTCGTCTATTGCCAGTGCTGGTGCGGCTTTACATATTGCTACCCACGCTGTCGGCAAAATCACGTTGTTCTTTTGCGCCGGCGCGATAATGGTTGCCAGTCATAAGAAAAATATCAGCGAGATGGGTGGCCTTGGAAAAACAATGCCGATCACTATGACCGCTTTTACGATTGGTGCCATTAGTATTATTGGCTTACCTCCCATGGCGGGAACCTGGAGCAAGTGGTACCTCATCATCGGTGCTTTGGAAGCAGATAAACTGATCATTGTTGCAGTATTGATGATTAGCTCATTACTCAACATCGCTTATTTGTTACCTATTCCGATCAAAGCATTTTTCAGTACCACGGAAGGGGAGTCTAGAGCCTGGTCATGGGCCGATACCAAAGAGGCTCCCCCGGCAATGTTGATTGCACTTACCGTTACCTCTGCGAGCTGCCTGGTGTTGTTTTTCTACCCTCAGCCTTTGATAGATTTAGTTAATTTGATACCGGGTGTTTCAACCTATCCAGAAGTTGCAGATAATTTAATTGGAGAAGGCTAAATGGCTGAGCAGAAAGAACCTACTGGCTTCTTCGATAAGCCACAAAATATTAACAGATTACTGAAAGTCTTTTATTTCCTGTGCGGTTTGCTGGTTGTCGCAGACTTCATTGTTCATCGACATATTTACCATGACTGGGAACGTATCCCGGCCTTCTATGCGATTTATGGTTTTATCGGTTGTGTGTTGCTGGTTTTAATCGCCAAAGAAATGCGCAAAGTGTTAATGCGAGGGGAAAATTACTACGATGAATAGTGTCATACCTTTTCTACCGTTAATGCTTGGTGCCCTTGCAGCGATCTTACTGCGCGGCACATTGCGAAATATATTCATGTTAGCGGCCCCTGTTGTGGGCGGGCTCAATCTGATGGGTTTGGAACAGGGTGTGCTCTGGTCATTTGAGTTCATGGGATATGCTCTAGAGCCTGTGCGAGTAGACAAACTAAGCCTGATGTTTGGCTATCTTTTCCATCTTGCCTGCTTAATTGCCGTTATTTATGCCTTGCATGTCAAGGATACAGTCCAGCATGTTGCTGGGTTAGCCTATGCAGCCAGCGCTGTTGGTGCTGTGTTTGCCGGTGATTTGCTGACACTATTTGTTTTCTGGGAACTGCTTGCGCTGACCTCAGTTTTTCTTATCTGGGCTCGCAGAACCGACCGCGCCTACAAAGCTGGTTTCCGTTACCTTATCGTTCAAATCTTATCAGGCGTTCTGCTGCTTGCGGGGCTGTTGATATTTGCCCAGGTAAATAACAGCCTGCTATTTAATCAAATATCCTTGCAACACGATGGAATTGCAAAGATAGGCGCCTGGCTCATATTTATCGCCTTTGGTATCAAATCTGCCTTTCCGTTCCTGCATAATTGGTTAACCGATGCTTACCCTGAAGCAACGCCCACAGGTACGATTTTCTTAGCCACATTTACCACAAAAGTTGCTGTTTATGCATTTGCTCGTGGTTTTCCGGGTGAGGAGCTTCTTGTTTGGATTGGAGTCACCATGGCTGCCTTTCCGATTTTCTTCGCTGTCATCGAGAACGATTTGCGCCGCGTCCTGGCTTACAGCCTGATTAACCAGATCGGTTTTATGATGGTCGGTATCGGCATTGGAACGGCTCTCGCATTAAATGGCGCAGTGGCCCATGCCTTTAACGATGTAATCTTTAAAGGACTGCTGATGATGACAATGGGGGCTGTATTGCACATGACAGGTAAGATCAATGGCTCCGAGCTTGGGGGCTTGTATAAGAGCATGCCTAAAACCACCATACTGTGCATAGTCGGTGCGGCTTCTATTTCGGCGTTTCCGCTTTTCAGTGGTTTTGTCTCCAAATCCATGATCATGGCTGCTGCGGTTGCAGAAGGTTATGATGTTGTCTGGTTATTATTGCTATTTGCGGCGGCAGGCGTATTCCACCATGCAGGGATCAAAATTCCATATTTCGCCTTTTTCGCGCATGACTCAGGAATCCGAACAACAGAACCACCCAGGAATATGTTGATTGCCATGACATTAGCAGCAATAGCCTGCGTTGTGCTCGGTTCGTTCCCTTCGCAAACCGTCTATGCACTACTTCCCTGGGAGCATAATTATCAGCCCTATGATGTTACCCACGTTTTAACACAGCTGCAGTTACTGTTCTTCTCAGCAATGGCTTTTGTATGGTTAAACCTGCGTAACATTTATCCACCTGAGCTTCCCTCAACCAACCTGGATACCGACTGGATTTATCGGAAACTGGCCCCGTCATTCGTTAAAAATCTGGCGTTTACAGTATACAGCGCCTATGACAGCCTTGAGAAATATGTGATGTCATCCATCAGGCAAATGATTCAGAATTCAACCGATGCAGTGTCAGGCAAACCAACCAAGTACTTTGCAAAGCTTTGGCCCATTGAAACCATGGTTTTTTGGGTGGCAGTTTTACTCGCACTCTACCTGATGCACTATTATCTGTATGCCCTGTTTTAGCTCGAAGAATTCATTTACTCTGAATTCTTTCGCAAAAAGTGGTTCGGTCGGCCAGAACTAATGACTGTCGTTGATTGTAGTTTTGCGGTTTATTATTCAATCCCTGTCCAAGTGTAATGTGTCCCGCTAGCTAGGGGTGATTCATTCAATAATCAACCAGATTGACCCAAGTTACTTGAGCTGAGGGTCTAAAAGTTGTTTCATACACACTTGAGGTCGCCCACTATAGCAGCACTTTTGACAGACAATAAGCTATAAAATAGCCATAAACGCCCACTAATTAGATGTTTTAGTCGAAAAAGACCGACTTATTTCCTATTTTTAACGTATTTATAAACATGTTAAGACATTTTAAAATGTCTTAACAGAGTCAGACTCATAACCCGAAGGTCGTCAGTTCACCGATTGCGCATGCAATCAGCAACGAGCGCCAGCGAAGCCCTCGAAGAGGGTTCTAAAATCAAAAAGATTTTAGGATTCAATCTGGCCACGAATCGTCGCACCGCCACTACCACATTTTAAGAAACCGATTGGGGATTTCCATTTTAAAAGAGTTTAGGTAGGGTTTCTTGATCGCTTACGATTTATTTTGAGCCTCGGCCCCCATCTGGCATAAGACATTAATCAAAAAAAACGGAGCCACCTGGCTCCATTTTGTCTCATCTATTTACCATATGATGGCAGTTCTGTTCATTAAAATGCCAATGAATAGAAGATTGCCAGAACAATGAACACTCCAATTGCCACAAAGCTAAAGCCAAACAAGTAAACAAAGGCCATATACCATTTGGTTGGCGGCGGAACCAGTCGTTCTTCCAACTCATTTTTATCAACCAGGTTCTGATATTCCTGAGGTCGTTCTTCTTTAAACTTCGACAATGGCATTCTTTGAGTAAATACCACAGGGTCCAGAGGAGCCGACTCAGGTCGAAGATGCGTATGGAAGAAGTGAGCGACAAAGATGAAGATAGTAGCCAATAGCGCTTCTTCTCCATGAATGATATAGGCTACATTTATCGACCAACCAGGTACATAGGCTGTAGCAATTTCAGGGAACCAGAGAACCAACCCTGAAATACCGATCACTGCGACACCCCAGAATACGGCCATATAGTCGAATTTTTCCCAGTAGGTCCAGCGTCCAAATGACGGCTTAGGCCCCTTACCCACAAAGTAGAGCATATTAGCCTTGGCATCCCTGATGTCCCGCATCAGAGGAATCATGGTGTAGTCTTCTTTAAACAGGCCTCTTACAGTGATTTTGCCCTTGACAAACAATAACGCAATTTGCATCAGGTGTAAGGCAAAATAGCCACCCGTTACCATGGCGCCAATACGATGCCACTCTGCTAAAACAGCTGGACCACCGAACACATCAGAAATCCACTGGAACATGGCATTATCAGAGAACTTCAGTGTCATGCCCGTCAATGCCAATGTGAGGAAACTGGTGATCACCATCAGGTGCAACAGTGTATGGCTGACATTAAAACGTCTGACATGTTGTTCGTCCAAGACCTCGGTATTTTCACCTGCCAATTTCTTCTCTTTACGCTCTTGAATGGAACGATAGAACCAAAGTGATGTGTGAACACCAAAGAACAGGAATACAAAGAATAACAGTCCATTCATTGCCCAGAAGGTGTAATACAATATTGGGTACCTATCGCCATCATGATAATCAGCATGAGGTATAAAGCCGGCGAAATTTTCGTTCATGTCATCATGACACTCAGCACAGGTCTCTTCTACGTTGTCTTGATGAACCGGAGAAGTCTCGTCTTTGAGGGATACCATTTCGTGAGATCCATGACAGCTGTAACACTTGGCGGTATCTTCACTGCCTAACAATGCTGCCTTGCCGTGATAGGAATCATAGTAGGTTTCTAACAAATCAACGTGGCAAGTACCACAGCCATCTACAACCTCCAGGCTGGCTTGATCCTGAGTTGAAATGACCACATCGTGACTCGTATGGCAGTCTGAGCACTCAGGTGCGGCCAGAGGTTCGCCATACACATCAAGCAACTCAACAATGTCACCTTCTTTTTCGAAGTGGACACTCTCTGCAACCCGGTCTCCAATCTCCAAATGGCATTTTACACAGGCAGGTTTCTTCAGCTCTTCGCATTCCAACGTTGAACTGGCAGACCAGGATCCCAGGTAATTATTGAAGGCCGTTGGATCCAGGCAATAATCATTTTGCTGAATATCCGGACCCTGTTCTTCATGCAAATCATAATGGCAACGAACGCAAGGCACTTCATTGTGAGCAGAATCAGCTTTCACTTCTTCATTTCTAAAAATCGAAGCTAATGCCAGATCTTCATGATCTACAAGCGCTTCATTGCCATGACATTCCAGACACGTTGAATCGGCCGGAGCAAGTTTGATAAACGCAACAATTTGTTCGTAAGTGCTTAGTGGTAAGTCTTTTATACCCTTAGACATGGTTGAAGATGTACTGTGACAATTGGAACAATCTTCTTTCATGATCGGTTTAATGACATCCACAAACACGGAATTATTCTTACGACCATCTTTAATCCACTGCTCTACTTTTTCGATGGATGCATCGGTAGTGACATGCTGATACATGGTATCTCGCATAGCCCCGGTTAGACGCGAATACAATGTTCTATCTACCGGCGGACGTTCATCAGAAAGCGCTTCGTCTGAATAGGATTCACCATCACTATCTTCCTCAAAGACTTCATCACAAAATTCCGGAGGACAATCTTCATCTTCTTCCGTGTCAACAACATCCTCTTCACAAAGTTCTGGAGGGCAATATTCGTCTTCTTCCGTGTCGACGACGTCCTCTTCACAAAGTTCCGGGGGGCAGTATTCGTCCTCAGCCATCGCTGAAGAGCTAAAAACACCAAAAACAAATAATGCGAAAAGAAAGGAAATTAAATATCTATAATTCAGGCGGGTAACCATAACCTTGATCTCCTTATATGGAACCAACAATAAAAAAGGCGAATTCACCTTCATCAGATAGAATTCGCCTTGGTATGACTATGTTAGCCTAACCTTATTTGAAGACCATTCTGTACGCGCCTTCATGATATACGTGATTGATTTGAGAGTTATCAAATACAGAGATACCGAAGTAGTATGGCTTCTTCTTGTCGCTGAATTGCACATCCTGAATATCACTGCCTTTACCGCGAGTTTTCAGAGCACGCTTCACTTCAAGAGTCCATTTTCCGTCTTTCCAGGCACCTTTAACCTGAATGTCTGAGCGGTTACCACCGTAGAACGCATTTAAATCGATACCAGGAACAACATCACCAGATTTAAAGGTATCTACGAAGTCAGCACGCTGCCATGGCACGACCATATACTTGTACTCATCACTGTAAGGTGAGTTCATGTACATCGGCATTTTACCGTCTTTGGTTTTATTGTTTGCGTAGCCACCACCATCTTTACTGTCGCCGTGACGACCCCAGTTTTTGTTCTTGGATGGATCAGCAACGCTATCAACAAACTGGTCATCAAACAGGCCTAACGGATTGGTTCTTACACCTTTCCAGTGCCACATATCAATTGTCTGACCTTCTTTGGTGTACTTACGTCCAGCAGAGGTATCTTTAAAGCCATTGTTCATACCGTCTTCTGTCAGGTGGCAAGACACTGCACAGCCTTTTTTCTCAAAACCTTCAGCATTGATATTCCAGTAGATTCCCAGTTTATCTTCATAGTAGGTATTGTCATGGCCGGTACTATCTTTATTAACCAATTGTTTCCAGCTACCGTCATCCTGCTTAACCCATGGAAAGCGTTCCAGGCTTCGTGTTGGGTCATCCCACTGAATCATGAAATATACATAAAATTTATCATGCAATGATTTCATCGTAATTTCTGTGCTCTTAATGCCTTCGTAGCCATTGTTTGGCTCATAGGGTAGATCGCCTACTTTAATTTTTAAAGCTTTAGCATCCTTCCATGCAGCTTCTTCAACAGCATCCAATACAATTGGTGATTTTGTGCTCAAGCTTTCCAATGTACCTTCCAGAGCTAATACACTGCCAGACGCTGCTGCAAGAGTAGCCCCAACTAGTACTGAACAAAGTTGCTTATGATTTTTTTTCATAGTAGTTCTCCATTTCTAATTAAAGTTGTATATCCTTCTACCTGTTTTTCTTAATTGAAAACTTATGGCGCTAAGGTAGTCCTTCATCCATGGAGTGACCTGACCTATGTCAATTTTTAAAAGAAATAACCATAATTTTAATAAGGTTTTATTCGGAAACTTATATGGGTTGACTGAGGTCAGTTATTTTCACTGGCGAGACTAAAAAGAATATGATTTAACGATGCTTCAGGGTGATCAAACATTAACCATAAAACGGTTAATATTTATCATAATGATGTCCATCCACCCTTTTACTTGAGATGTTCAGCCAAAGGAATGATTCCTGAAAACAGTGAGCTTATGAAGGCGCGGTATCAATTCGCAGTTGTTTAAACTGCTATTGCCCGAGGCTGTGTGAAAATGCCACGAATGCAGGCTAATCAAGGCAAAAATGAAAGAAAAAGGTGATTGTAATGAGACGCCGGAATCTTTTTATAACGAATTTTTATAAACTGAATCAAAGCGTTCAACCGGGTTCAGGTAATACATGGTTAATGTGTAATCGCCGACAGGGTTACTGGTAATCTCAAAAGAGGCATCACCGTGCTTTGCATAATAAGAAGTAATATCACCACCACTGCCATTACCATGGGATGTAAAAGATCCCTGAGTAAATTGAATTCGCATTGCGCTCACAAAGGCTTCTGTTTGTAATTGCTCTACTGGTGCTTTAGTACTTAATCGAATGGCATCTATAGTGTGTGGAATATGTATTGATTTAGACCCATTTGCGATCAAAACTTTTTCAGGGTAGGTCACTGCAAATCCAGGAGAGGCTCTCAATTCAACATCAATTTCAAACATAAGCCCATCAATTAAAATACCGGTTGTAGATACCCTAATCTGGCTATTAAAATAGGCATGCTCCTGACCATTTTCATCCAGATACTTAGTGAATAATGATTTCTGCAATAAAAACAAGTAATTCTGATCTATAATATCCTGAATTTCTGACAAATTTTCTATCGATTCTCTATCCGTCACTGTCACTTTTACTGTCGCATCAGGATTCATCTGAAACAACTTGTAAGCAACATCGATAATGCCGTCATTCCATGTCAGGTTTCCAAAAGCGTCATCTGCACGAACTGATAATGGGAGTAGAAATAACAGAATTGGAAAAATAACTTTCAAATTTTTGATGTTCATATCTTGTCCCGTCTAACACTTGAGCTAACTCACTATCTTTTCAACGTCACCAGAAATCTACCCAATTGAATGAGGTCATAGTATCAGAACATATAACAGGTGCGCATCTTTCGAACCAATTGTTGATGAAAATCATTTATCGGCGGTTAATCTAATTCTGAGTCAGTTGGAAACTTGAAACAGAATAAAAATACAACAATTACTTATAGTGTCCCCCGGTATCCTTCTATTTTGTCTTGATTGATTGGCATTCATTAGGTTTTGCAACGCCACGTCAAATCGCAGACTTACTTACAATTGCTTTATCGTGGTAATATTCGCGAAACACCAAATACCTAACTGCCAGTAATGATTAATCATACTGTCAGCTTGGTTAGATCTATGTAATAACCCGTTTTATACATGACTACAGACCAGATAAATTTGGAGGAGCATTTGTTCAAAAAAAGCAACTTACCATTGGTTCATGCCTTTCTGATGTCAATATTAATGGTCACAATAATGACTTTTATTATCACTGCAATTAATACCGGATTTGATCGCGAATTCCATATACGTTGGTTAGTATCATGGATCTTGGCCTGGCCTGTTGCGTTTTCCATCATAGTTTTCTTTGGAAAGAAGGTTATGGCGTTATCCATTCGGTTATGCAATAAGGACTAGATAGCAAATAATTGGCCCTTTCTATGGTATATTGCATCTGATACAAGCTATAGAAATGACTATAAACCACAGTCGAATAACAGTTTTTATAATTTTAGCTATAATTCAGCCAAATTTTGAAACTGACTGTGTAATTTCAAACAACTATTTCCCTAAGATTGAATCTAAAAATTGAAATTCATTCTTTACTAGACTAATTGGGGATGCAGAAAAGTAATAAGCAGCCTATTACTGTGTTACATCAATGACACTGGCGATGATGGTAATTATCATAATTAGCTACTATTCCTGCACTCCACGAAAACAATAGATGAGGACAAAATGACTGATAACACCCACACCATTTATTACACCCTGACTGATGAAGCTCCGGCTCTGGCAACTTACTCATTACTACCTATTGTTAGAACATTTGCTTCCAATGCAGGTATTAACGTAGAACTAACAGACATTTCATTGGCGGGTCGTATTCTTTCAGCATTTCCTGAAAAATTATCTGAAGACCAGCGTGTTGAAGATGGCCTGGCTTTTCTGGGAGATCTAACACAAGACCCTAACGCTAACATTATTAAGTTACCAAACATCAGCGCTTCGGTTCCTCAGTTAAAAGCAGCCATTGCTGAACTACAGGGACAGGGTTATGACATCCCTAATTTTCCTGAAGTTGCTGAAACCGCCGAAGAAAAAGATGTGTTAAATAGTTATTCAAAAATTCTGGGCAGTGCCGTTAACCCGGTACTTCGTGAAGGTAACTCAGATCGACGTGCACCGGCTGCAGTTAAAGCATTTGTTCGTAAATTCCCCCATAAAATGGGCGCATGGAAAAAGTCTTCACAAAGTCATGCCGACTATATGCGTGGCGGTGACTTTTTCTCATCAGAACAATCCGTCACCATGGATGCAAAAACGGATGTCCGTATTGAATTTGTCGGAAAAGATGGTGCAGTTTCTGTCAAAAAAGAATTGGGCTTAGAGAAAGGCGAAATTTTAGATGGCATGTTCATGAGCAGTAAAAAGCTAAGAACATTTTTTGAAGACAGCCTGGAAGATGCAAAGTCTAACAATGTTATGTGGTCACTTCATGTGAAAGCGACCATGATGAAAGTCTCTCACCCCATCGTATTTGGTCATGCCGTCACTGTGTTCTATAGAGAAGTATTTGAAAAGCATGGTGAACTATTTAAAGAGCTGGGTGTAAACCCAAATAACGGTATTAGTAGCGTTTACGATAAAATTGCGTCTCTTCCTCGTTCCAAGCAGGAAGAAATCGAAGAAGATATTCACGCATGCCTGGAGCACCGTCCTGAACTAGCCATGGTTGATTCAGTCAAGGGTATTACTAACCTTCACGTTCCAAGTGACGTCATCGTTGATGCATCTATGCCGGCAATGATTCGAAATTCTGGTCAGATGTGGGGCCCGGATGGCCGTCCTAAAGATACTAAAGCGGTTATGCCCGAAAGCACCTATGCTCGCATCTATCAGGAAATGATCAATTTCTGTAAAACCAATGGCGCCTTCGATCCTACAACAATGGGGTCTGTGCCAAACGTTGGATTAATGGCGAAGAAAGCGGAAGAATATGGGTCGCATGATAAAACATTTGAGCTTGAAGAAGCTGGCACCATGCGCATTGTTAAAAGCGATGGTACTGTCCTTATGGAGCATAGTGTTGAGGAAGGCGACATCTGGCGTGCTTGCCAGACTAAAGATGAGGCGGTTAAAGATTGGGTTAAGCTAGCAGTAAATCGTGCTCGCCAAACAGGAAATCCTGCCGTTTTCTGGTTAGACAGTGAACGCGCTCACGATATGGAATTGGTCAAAAAAGTGTCTAATTACTTAAAGGATCATGACACCACAGGCCTTGAGCTTCCGGTTATGGCCTATAACGAAGCGATTCGGTATTCGATGGAGCGCATGATACGTGGTAAGGATACGATCTCTGTTACTGGTAACGTCTTGCGAGATTACTTGACAGATTTGTTTCCTATCATGGAGCTGGGGACATCTGCCAAGATGCTATCCATTGTTCCTATGCTTAAAGGCGGCGGTATGTATGAAACCGGCGCGGGTGGATCTGCACCAAAACATGTTCAGCAAATTGAAGAAGAAAACCACTTACGTTGGGATTCTTTGGGCGAGTTTTTAGCACTAGCCGTTTCTCTTGAAGAGATGGGTATTAAGCAGGATAACGCTAAAGCTAAGCTGCTGGGTCAAACTCTGGATGCTGCAACGGAGATGTTGCTGGATAACAACAAATCTCCTTCTCGTAAAACGGGTGAACTTGACAACCGGGGTAGCCACTTCTTCCTTGCCAAATATTGGGCAGAAGCAGTCGCTGCTCAGAAAGATGACAGTGAGTTGGCGGATAAGTTCTCTAATCTGGCGAAAACCCTGTCTGAAAATCAGGAAAAAATCCTGGCTGAATTAGCTGAAGTTCAGGGCAGCCCTGCGAATCTTGATGGTTACTATCATGCAAGCCCTGCTTTAGTTAGCAAGGTTATGTGCCCAAGCCAGACATTGAACGCTGCGCTCGCTACATTAGCTGGGTAATCTAGACTGACGAAACAAAAAAACCCGGACTCTGTTTCGGGTTTTTTTTGCCCTGGATTCACATATACAGCCTTAATCTACCGCTAACTTTGTAAAATGATACACAGTTATCTGTTTTGTTTCATCGATTGCGTCTAAACTGAAGTCTTATCGATTGGATTGGTTTTGATTATGAACATTTCATTTTCTGTTACATCAGCAACACAAAGCTCTATTCAGACTCAATATGACAGAATTAGTTCTGCTAAGCGCGTTAATTCAGCTGCAGATGATGCTGCGGGTAGTGCTATCGCAACAAGATTTACATCGCAAGTTAATGGCTTTAATACGGCGATAAGAAATGCAGGCGATGGTATATCCCTTGGACAAGTTGCCGATGGCGCACTTGCGTCAGTCACCGAAAACCTTCAAAGAATTCGTGAACTGTCGGTTCAGTCTTCCAATGGCATTTATTCAGATGATGATCGACAAAATATTCAACAAGAAGTGGACGCATTAAAGTCAGAAATAGAAAGAACCTTTGAGGATGCAGGCTTTAATGGCAGAAAACTTTTTGATGGTTCCTTTGATGCTGTTTTTCAAGTCGGACCCAATGCTGGCGACCACCTGGCATTAACTATTGATCAACTCAATTCAGAAAGTATTGGTGAGGGCATCTCAAGTGAAGACCCATCTGCTACAACAGGCGTCTTACTAAAGGATCTCCAAGTCACTAGCTTTGAATCGAGTCAGCTTGCGATCGAATCTATTAATAATGCATTAGGCACTATTTCTTCATTACGTGCAGAAGTCGGCGCCATGCAGAACCAGTTTGAATCAAATATTAACAACCTCAGAACCTCGGAAATTAACCTTTCTGAAAGCCGCAGTCGAATTGAGGATACTGATTTCGCGAAGACCCTTTCTGAGCTAACGGCTAATGAAATAAGGGAAAAATCGCAGATAGCGATGCAGGCAAAAGCAAATAGCAACCAAAAACAGGTATTGGATCTGCTGAATTTTTAAGGCTGGGTGAGAAGGATATAGCCATCGGCAGTAATGCAAATTATATCAATTGCATCCTCAGCAAACGAAGATCATCGGTTTGACTCCTGTTGGGAATACCTCTGCCAATACTTCCACGCCTATAAAGTTACGGTAGACATTTTTTCTGTACTCGCGTTTTTACCTGATACCCTAACCGCCAATTTCTCAGTGCTACAGAAGACATATTGCAAGTCTACCTACAAATACAATGCCTTTTCAAAGTAGCAAGTAATTATAGGTTTTCTGAATTTCCTTTTTAATATCTTGCTAACTCTAATTAAAGAAACCGTATTTCTATTCTATGTAATATGGGCCCTGTATAGAATGGCAACAACCTATCAACCCACAACAATGTATGATCTACCCCTGAATCTGCTGTCAGTACAGAATAATGTTTGATATTAATGCGCCTGATTTCTCTTAAATACTATCTGAAACTGCGTCAGATTGAGTTATCCGCTTCAGGAAGAAATAGTCTCAGCAGGGTCAGCCTGATACAGGGCTTACAAATTTGATTCTTTACCCAGGCCTGTTCTATCTATCCACATCTATTTAAAGGGTAATAATGATTATTAAGCTGATCTTGAGCAAAGGTTGTTCTGTTGTTTCTCCTCTATATCGTAAATACCAAATGATCAGTTGCAAGACCGGAGTTTAGTTGTTAAAAAACGGCGTAAGCTTATTTCAATACTTTTTCCAATAGAAAGGACAAGACTCAGATGCGGCCTGCGATCAAACCTCATAACCCCAACTTCTCTTCTGGACCCTGCAGCAAACACAAGGGTTACGATGTCAGTCAGTTAGATTTAACTACCCTGGGTCGATCACATCGTTCTGATGTTGGTAAAGCCGCTTTGAAACTTGCTTGCGACCAAACCCACAAATTACTGGGTTTACCCCCGGGTTACCGCATCGGTATCGTACCTGCATCAGACACAGGCGCTGTCGAAATGGCACTCTGGTCGCTGTTGGGTGAACGTCCCGTTGATGTATTACATTGGGAGTCTTTTGGTAAGGGCTGGTACAGCGACATTACTAATCAACTGGGACTCACTGATGTCCGGTCTCTGGAGGCCGAATACGGGGAGCTTCCGGATTTAACTCAAGTAGATTTTAATCATGATGTGGTATTTACCTGGAATGGCACGACCTCAGGTGTCAAGGTTCCCGACGGCCAATGGATTTCAGAACATCGCCAGGGCCTGACCATTTGTGATGCAACTTCTGCGGTTTTTGCAATGGAGATGCCCTGGGAAAAACTCGATGTTGTGACTTTTTCCTGGCAAAAAGTGCTAGGTGGCGAAGGGGCACATGGCATGTTGATACTAAGCCCCAGAGCGGTTGATCGCCTTGAAAGTTATACCCCCAAGTGGCCATTACCAAAGATCTTCCGACTGACCAGTAAAGGTAAACTGATTGAAGGCATATTTAAGGGGCAGACAATTAATACACCCTCTATGTTATCTGTTGCCGACTACCTGAACACGCTGGAATGGGTTGATACAATGGGGGGCGTTAATGCCCTCATCCAGAAATCCGAGAAAAACCTTCAAGTATTAGAAACCTTCGTATCTGACAATGACTGGATTGATTTTTTGGCCAGAGACCCCGAATTACGATCAAACACCAGCGTTTGTTTTACTTTGAATGCCACTGGCGACCAAATCAAACAAATAACCACGTTACTGGCGAATGAGGGGGCAGCCTATGATATTGGTGCCTATAAGGATGCGCCAGAAGGCATTCGGATATGGGCGGGAGCCACGGTTGAAGCTTCAGATCTTCAACTCATGACAGAGTGGCTGTCCTGGGCCTATCATCAGGTTATTTAATCGTTAAAACAGTGCATCATCTATTGGTTTGAAAGGACATTATTGTGTATAAAATTAAGACCTATAATCAAATTTCTTCTAAAGGGTTAGATCGCTTTAGTCGTGATCACTATGAAGTTTCCAGTGAAATATCCCGGCCGGATGCTATTTTAGTTCGTAGTCAGAAACTTCATGAAGAGCCTTTCCCTGATTCTCTAAAGGCCATTGCCAGAGCCGGTGCCGGGGTTAACAATGTTCCTATTCAGACATGCACCGAAAAGGGCATTGTTGTTTTCAATACTCCCGGAGCTAACGCCAATGCCGTTAAAGAACTGGTTTTATCCGGCTTGTTGCTAGGTTCCAGAGGTATCATTCAGGGCATGGCATATGTTCAATCGCTAACGGATATTCCCGATGCTACAACCATGTCCAAACTTCTTGAAAAAGAAAAGAAACGCTTCGCAGGATCAGAACTATATGGCCGGTCACTGGGTGTGGTTGGCTTGGGCGCCATTGGATCCATGGTTGCAGAAATGGCGTTGGCTATGGGTATGAAGGTGCTGGGGTATGACCCTGCCTTATCGGTCGAATCCGCCTGGAGGCTACCTAGCCAGGTCGAACGAAAAGAAAACATACAATCATTATTAGCTCATTCTGACTTTATAACCCTGCATGTTCCTGCAATTGATGCGACCAAACATTTGATTAATGCCGATACCCTGGCCTCAGTAAAACCCGGGGCTATACTGCTCAATTTTGCTCGTGAGACCATCGTTGATTCTGCTGCCATCCTCAATAGTCTTAATGGAGAATCGGGACTATCACTCTATGTTTGTGATTTTCCAGAACCATCTATGTTAGGACGTGAGGATATTTTAGCCATGCCTCACATTGGTGCCAGCACATTAGAAGCAGAAGAAAATTGCGCAAAGATGGCTGCCGATCAAATCAGGGATTATCTGGAGAATGGTAACATTAAGAACTCGGTAAATTTTCCGATTCTTCAAATGCCCCGTACTGAAGGCAAACGTATTACATTCTCAAACCACAATGTCGCCGGTGTACTGGGCAATGTGTTATCAGTACTGGCCAGACATGAGGTTAACGTTATCGATATGTTAAATAAAAGCCGTGGAGAAATAGCTTATAATATTATTGATGTTGAGCTTTTACCCAGTGACGATGTCATTAAAGGTATTCAGGACATTGAACATGTCATCGGTGTTCGGGTGCTTAGTTAGTTGAATGATCGTCTAAGCTAATATGACAAAACGAATACGTTGTCCTAACTGCCTTCGAGCAGAATCAACCTGCCTGTGCCATCTGGCACAGGCAATTCCAACCCAAACGAAGTTCTTCGTATTGCAGCATCCCAACGAAACGAAACATGCGTTAAATACAGCAATATTAGCCGGTCTTTGCTTGCCAAACATGGAGATCTGGTCACATAGTGATTTTAATAAAGATGATCGTCTACTCGAATTAGTCAAGATGACACCACCTCCCTACCTGCTATTTCCCCAAGAACATTCTTTAACGATAGATTCCACGTCAGTTAGCACTCAGGTTTTTGACCCGACCGCGCCGATCATTATTCTGGATGGCACCTGGCGTAAATGTTACAAAATGCTGCAATCAACCAGGTCACTGCAATCTCTTAAAACGATTCAACTCAAACCGGCTGAAAAATCTAATTATAGAATCAGGAAATCACCCAAGGCACACTCGCTTTCAACTATTGAAGCTATATACTCATTACTGACGCTGATTGAATCAGAATCTACAAAACTTCAACCTTTGATGACCATATTCAATGGCATGATCGAGCAGCAAATTAAACACATGGGAAAAAAGGTTTACCAAAATAACTATCAAAAAAAGCAGTAAGTATTTTACGGAAGGTTTATGAAGGTAGAAATATTAGAGAACCCTGGTCCTGAGATAATTCAGTTCCTTGACCAAAAAATCGCCGATTTTAATTGGTCTCAGTGGGAAGTTAGTGAGCGAAAACATCTAGCCGTTCAAATTACCGATAAAAATGGCAATACCCTGGCAGGCGCAGCTGGCAGGACGTTTGGCAACTGGCTAATGATAAACACTCTTTGGGTCTCCGATGAACTGAGAGGCCAAAAGATAGGAAGTCAAATTCTTGAGGCGATCGAATCTGCAGGCAAGGCTCGAGGATGTCATAAATGTTTACTGGATACCTTAAATTTTCAGGCCATGCCTTTTTACGAAAAACATGGTTATGAAACGCAATGGATACAGGAAGACTACCCTCAAACCGGATGTAAGTATTTTATGGTGAAAGAGCTTTAGGTCTTTCTGCTTATTTGCAAGTATCATGTTGTTATTATTCTTCTGGACTTTCCGATATGACCTATTTAAACAGTGTTGTAATTGAACCAAAAAAACAGGCAAAGGCTAGCATCATCTGGTTACATGGCTTAGGTGCCAGCGGTCACGATTTTGAACCCCTGGTTCCACATTTTAATTTACCGGAAAACCTTGATATTCGTTTCATCTTCCCACATGCACCAGAAATACCAGTGACCATCAACGCTGGTTATCTCATGCCCGCATGGTGTGACATTTTATCAATGACCGGAACCAGAGAATATAACCTTGAACAGTTTCAGGAATCGGTATCAGCCATTAACCTTTTGATTCAACGAGAAAAAGAAAAGGGTATTCCCAGCGAAAAAATCATAGTCGCTGGATTTTCCCAGGGAGGCGCTGTCGCCTACGCCGTTGCCCTCACACATCCGGAGCCACTAGCAGGCTTACTGGCATTATCGACCTATTTTCCAACCGCTGATGTCTTTCAGTATCACCCGTCAAATGCAACCCTTCCGATTCAGATTTATCATGGTGACTTTGATACCCAAGTTGAACCAGAGCTCGCTGAACAGACAATTGTAGATTTAACCAAGAAAGGCTTTCAACCGAGTTTTCATCGTTATCCTATGGGTCACGAAGTGAGTATGGAACAGATTCAACACATAGGTAAATGGATCACAGACATCTTAAGTTGATTGTCAACAGGCTAGCTGGAGTACAATAAAATTTCCCAGGGGGTTGATTCCAGAATTACTTTACGAACCCCCTCTCTTGTCTCAGCATCAAAGACATCAATAGGGTTGTAGTTATCGGTTAAAATTATGGCATCCATGTCATCGGGAAAATAAAAACGTTTTCCCAGGTTTTTCTGTACCGTTTCCAACGCCATTGAATGAACAGCCATCTCATTTAATAAACTAAGGTCCATGGCTTTCTGTTGCCCCATATAGGCAACAACAGCCAGATTTCCACTTTGAATTTTCTCTGAAATATTAAAAGCCGGATAGAGTTCAACCTGATCGAATATCTGAGCTAAGGTTTTGACAATAGACGCAGTCATAAAGCCATCTTCAGATAAGTCAGCGGCTAAATTGATGACAACGAGTCCATTATCAGAGAGTTCTTGTCGAATAAGCTGCATGGATTCCAGACTGAGTAAATGGGTCGGTGTCGTATCACCTGAAAACACATCCAATAATACAAGATCATAACGTTTTTGGTTTTGTAGTAAATAATATCGGGCATCTTCTACGATGTAATTACCATTGGGGTTTACTCCAAACCATTGTTTAGCAAGCTGAAATATTTCGGGGTCAATATCAACAACATCTGTTTCAACCCCTTGCTTTTCAAGCCAGGTAGAAATAACGCCTGCCCCCATTCCAATCATAAGTGCATTATTCATATCGGGATTAATGCTATAGGGCAAGAACTGAAGAAAGTACGAATATTCGTATACCGACAACCCTGATGTCATATCGACACCACCCTGAACCAATCCATCAATGAGCAGTTCGCGCAAGCGAACATCGTTATACTCATACTCAACAACTTTTAAATTGCCATAATGGCTATCAACACTATCCAGTAGAGTCACAGTTACACCATTGTCCATTACCACGGTTGGATAGGCTTTTGAAGGCTGTAACAGCCATAAAACAGGTACCAGCACCAGTGCTGTTAATAATTTAAAATGGCGTAACAATATGAAATATGTCGATGATAATATAATCAAAATAATGCCCGTCAGCTGGAAAATTTCGTCTATGCCCAACCAGGCAATCAACACAAAACCTGTAATGGCCGTTCCTGCTACCGAACCCAATGTTGACACGGCGTAGAAGCCACCTACCGTCCGACCAAGGTATTTCATATTATCCGCAGCGATACGTATGATAAATGGCGATACACATCCCAATAGAAATAGAGACGGCCCAAACAATAAGATAGTTGCTAGAAACGATCCCATTCTGAGCCCCAGAGGCACACAAAGTTGTAATATAGGCGCCTTCAAAATAGGAATTAACAAGACTAAAAATCCAGCAACCAAAATAATCTGATACAGGTATTTTGGATCAGGAAATCTATCTGCCAAACGGCCGCCCAGGCTGTAACCCAACGCAAGTGAAATCATCGCAACTGAAATCAAGGATGACCAAATAAACAGGCTAACGCCAAAAAAAGGACCAATCACTCTGGAGCCCAACACTTCAATGACCATGATTAGGCCACCACAAATAACCGCCGTTAGTAGTAAATAATAAATGAGCCAGCTTGGCCGGTTGTCTTTGCGAGTGGTCATAGAATGTCACTTTAAAAATATTGAAGGTCAAATATAGAAAGTATTGGGTACAAAGTAAATTTTGATTTGCGACTGATTGATCTCAATAAATCGTCCGTTTTAATTGTTAAAAGGCAGACTAGTTAATCTCTTGTATATAGCGTTCAACGGCCAATAAAAATATTATGCCCGGCACCATGACAATCAAAGTTAAGCCAGCGGCAGTGGCATCCATGGCCCCCCCGGATATTTTAGAAAACAGTAATGTCGGCAAGGTTTCTATAGAGCCCTGTCCCACTAAACAGGTAATCAGGAAAATGTTGCTTGATACCAGAAAGGTAAATAAACAACCGGCAATGATTCCGGGTATCAATAGAGGCAAATGAATAAATCTGAATACCTGGAAGCTATTGGCTCCCAAAAGCCGTGCCTGTTCTTCATATTGAATACGAATACCAGAGTAGGCCGATGTGAGGATTCTAATCATATAGGGGATAGCAGGAATGAGTTGTGCCAGAATCACCCCTATATAGCCACCTGAAAGGTCTAGATTGATGAAGGGAACAAGGATAGCTAATGCCAATGCAATTTCAGGGAGTAACAGGGGCGTACTAAACATCAACACAATATAAGGCTTAAACTTAAACTCGTACCTGGCCAATACTCTGGCAGCAGGTAGACAAACCAATAGCGTTATTAGTGTAACCCCAGTCCCTATAATCAGTGTATTAATGAATGCCTGATACAGGTGAGAATATGGAGAGAAAATGTAATCCCAACCAATGGGTAATCGTGACTGATCTCTAACATCCAACCACCATACTTCGGGTAACAGGTCGGGCCAAAACCATTGAAATGACAGTGACTGAATGACCAGGGGAATAACGGGTGCAAGCCATAAAAAACAAATGGTCGCCAACAAAAGCCATTGCCAACGCGTAACAGCATGTTTGTTGACTGCTTTGTAGCTAATCACAGGGTTTTGGCCTGCTTTAAAAAAGAACGACTGGATACTAATCGCTGTTGTAGCCAAAATACCGTTAATAAAATTATAAACATCAGCATAATGATCGCCATTCCTTCAAGCCTATGATGATAATCGGGATCATTAAATAATCTCCAGGATTGCACCGGTAAGGTTTCCGGAAATCCTCCACCCAATATAAATGGCACCTCAAAGGCACCAAAATTGAAGGCGAAACAGATCAGGGCTGCCGATAGAATTCCGGGAATCAAAGGCGGCAATGTGACTCTGATAAACCTTTGCCAGCTATTAGCACCCAACAATTGAGCGGCATCATCTAACTCAGGATCTCTATGAATCAGCAGGGTATAGATCGACAGTGTCATAAATGGCATTTGTTTCCAAACATAGACCATAATGACTCCCCAGCCCTGATGGGTAAATAATAAGGCAGGAAAATCAGCTGGGGTATCAATCAATCCCATTAATAATGCAAACCTGGCCACAATACCACTCTGGGAAAACATTAATACGACCAGAGCTATGCCCACAAGATAGGGAACCATAAGGGGATATTTATAGAGATGCTGTGCTACAGGTTTAAATTTGAAATTCTTTCTAAGGGTGATTGCCAGGGCTATTCCAATTATCGTCGCTATAGCTGTCGCTATAACAGCATAATAAAAGGTTAACCATAGTGAGTAGATAAAACCCGGATTATTGATTAATCGAGCGTAATATTTCAGAGTTGGAAATTCGTCTATTCCATAATCCGGAGCATAGCCCAAACTTTGCACCAAAACGGTGATCGCTGAACCACCCAGCAAAATAACAATTAAACCTATGGCTGGCAAAAGCGCCAACCATAGATTTACAGGTTTTACTTGTTCACTCACTACTGACTCAAATAATCATCAATTATGGATTCTATAGTTTGAGGGCTTTTCTGTTCCACATTTTTAATCCAGATATGTTCAATCAAATTGATCAAGGATGCATTGGTATCGGGTGCAATATTATTATCAAGATCTGTCTGCGATAGGCCAAAATGTGGTGGAGTGACCTTGTCTAACGCAGTTTTTTGGCCAGAATTTAATTTCCAGGTATCAAGACCAACGGGATAGCCAACTAGGTCTATTTTGTCCTTCTGTGCGGCAAAAGAACTCATATAGTTAATAAAAACCAAAGATGCCGCAGGGTTTGAAGCATTACCCAGTAGTGCCAGATAATTTTTATTTTTTATCATATTGCCAGCTGGAAGTATGATTTCTTCAGCACTATCAGGCATTTTCCCCTGTCGTTTTTGATTGGCTACATGAAACGAGCCAAATTGACACTCTATAGCAATTTCACTGTTACGAAATAGATTCATCAAGGCCGCATCGTTTTCTGGATAACGGGGGGCTCCATTACTGACATTGGCGAGGTTGGCAGCGATACGGTTAAGATATTCAAATCCTGGGCTAACCAGTTCTGCGAACTCTTTAGCAGTAAAAGATGCCAGTGTTCTCTGGAATGGAGCCGCTCCGGTACCATGAGGATTCATTTCATACAAAACCTGCTGTACGAAGGTATTTCCCAGATAGTGTGGAGGCTTAACATAGGTAAACAATCCGGGATTTTCTTGTAGCCAGGACTCCATTTCCTTGTAAGTTGTTGGCGTATCAGCTGCTGACAACAAGGCCCTGTTGGCGGCACAAACGTATTGTTCACCGCTCCATGGCATCTCTCTTCCCAGGGTTTCAAACCCAAAATCAAATGTGTTTAATTGTGAGCGGCTGTCGGTATCAGACCATTCATACAGATTACTTTCGGGTAATCGTTGTGCGAAATCACCAAATAGTAGATCCTGCTGTGCCAGGGTATAAAAATTTTCACCATTAACCCAAACGACATCGACACTTCCCTGCCCCAGACCCTTGCCTGAATTTTTCTCTGCCAGTGCCAGGTCAACGACATCTTTAGTCGCCGTGATTCTATGTGGTATCAATGTAATGCCCTGTTTCTTCATATCTTTCGAAACAACACTATTGATCCAGATGTTCAGATTGTCATCGCCGCCCCAATAGTAAAAATGAACCTCTGATTCACTTTTAGCGCGCTGCTGAACCTCGATCCATGATAACTGATCGTTCAAAAATTGAGTTCTGAATTCATTTACACCTGGGTCAGCCGATGCAGTATTTGCGGTTAGCCAAAGTAATATTACAAAAAATATATGTACAATTTTCATGGAGTAATCCTGTGTTTTTAAATAATGATGTTCTTTCGACTCGAAATCTTCTATCTGGTTCCCCGCAAAAGCCATAAATCGGCAGATGGGAACTGTATGTAAATCGGCTTACCTGGCGTCCTGACTTTCCCGGAAATTTCGATACAGATTATGGTCTTTGTACCAATGGATAGGGTTATTTCATTAAAGGTTCCGTTGAATTTCACCTGATCAATGATACCTGAAAAACTGTTTTCTCGATAAGTATAGTCTTCAATTTCGATTAATTTTACACGTTCAGGCCGCACTGAAGCCAGTGTATAGTCTGAGTCACCATGAGACTCCAGAGTTAGGTTTCCAACTTCTGATTCAAACTCAACACCAGAGATCAAACGACCTTGCAAAAGATTAACAGCCCCTAAAAACTCAGCAACCAACGCACTATCAGGTTTATAAAAGAGATTCTCGGGAGTGTCATATTGCGCAATTTTACCGTTAAACATCACGGCCACTCTATCAGATAACTCCATGGCCTCTTGTTGATCATGGGTGACAAGAATCGTGGTAATTTGTAATTTCTGCTGTAAAGACCTTACAAAATCGCGCATATCATTTCTAAGATTAGCATCCAGGTTGGCAAAGGGTTCGTCCATCAAGAGTACTCTGGGATGGGTGATCAATGTTCTAGCCAGAGCAACACGTTGCATTTGTCCGCCAGACAACTCGGAAGGATATTTATGAATTTCATCGCCTAGTTGAACGACGTTAATAATGTCATTAAATTTTTGTTGAATGAGCTCTTTGGGTTCATTTCTGATGTTCAAACCAAATACAATGTTTTTCTCAACGGTCATATGAGGAAATAGCGCATAGTGCTGGAATACCATGCCAACGTCTCTATTTTCCGGAGGTATTGGAACAACGGATGAAGAGCCAAACCAGACATCGCCACCTGTGGGCAATTCCAGTCCTGCTATCAACCTTAAGCAGGTCGTTTTACCGCAACCGGAAGGACCCAATATTGAAACAAATTCGCCTTCTGCAACATCAAGATTGAGCTTATCAATGACGTTTTGACTGGAAAATGATTTTCGGATGTTTTTTAGATGAACAGAAGCCATTAACTATCCTTACCGTGAATTAGCGCAGTTTAACTTTGGATAAGGATAGAAGGCAAAAATATGTTGATTAAAAATAAGGTCGTTGCCGTAAACAGTTCTTTTTACTCTACCCCGCAGGAGAGAAGTCTAAGTTATATTCTTCTTCCCACTCACTGACGTCTTTTTCACCAAAATTAAGGAGTTTAATTCTGGCCACAAGCTTGCGTTCCAATTCAGGTGCGTTAAGTTCTGATGACACCAGATCACATTGAGTTACCCTACCATCGGGTGCAATGACCAGATTAAAGACTACACGCCCCTGCAAACCGAGATTACTTCGTAATGCACGTTTATAAAGTGCATAAAATGCATTCTTATTCTGGTCGAATACCAGACGGATTTCTTCACTGGTTCTCAGTTTATTTCTAGCGGCTTCAGCAGCTTCAGCGTCTGCCGAAGAACTGGCTACACGGGTGGTAGCACGATCATCTAATTGCTGAGACGCCTGT
>Ga0224506_10000581_pt1 | contig 30113 bp, 27 predicted proteins | sample SF_Jan12_sed_USG_2_FD_169108 | JGI IMG/M metagenome (GOLD analysis project Ga0224506, IMG submission 169108) | Sediment microbial communities from San Francisco Bay, California, United States - SF_Jan12_sed_USGS_8_1 | ecosystem: Environmental > Aquatic > Marine > Sediment | place: USA... | reverse complement strand
GAAGCAGTATTTAAAAAGGCTTTATGAGAATGACCAGCTGGTTTTCAGATACTGCAAGAAAAACGGTGTATATGCTGAAGGACGGTTTCCAACAAACCCGAACGGTTCTTTCCATGACATAGTGGGCGTATGCAATCGGGAAGGAACAATATTCGGCTTGATGCCGCATCCTGAAAGAGCCTTCTACTGGTGGCAGCAACCAGACTGGACTAGACGAGCGCGAATGCCACAATACGGTGATGGAAAACTAATCTTTGAAAGCCTAATCGAGTATTTAGTGAAGAAGTTCTAAGTCTTCAAGATGTGGAAGCCCTGTTCTCGCTCCCATTTTCATTATGCACCTCGAAGCAACAAAATTACTTATTCTCCCACATTCGTAAAGGCTTTTGCCGGATATTAAGCCGTAAAGGAAGCCCGCACAAAAGGCGTCGCCAGCACCAGTCGTGTCAACAACCTTCACTTTAAATGCCTCTATTAGATGTTTTTCTTTTCCATCCGTTATGTAGCAGCCTTTGCTGCCGAGTTTAACGGCAACTATTTTCACGCCTTTTCTGCACAGAATGTCTGCGCCTTTCTTATAGTCGGCTGTGCCTGTTAATAGCCCAAGTTCCTTCGCGTGTGGCATTAAAACAAACGTCTTTTTTATTATCGGCTCTAGAGTGGCTCCTTTTCTTGCATATAATTCTCCAGGGTCAAAGCTTATCTTGACATTTTTAGGAAGCGTTTTGATAAGGTTTTTCTGGGCTTGAAAGGATTTTTCCCCAATGAAAGATGTTAAGTGCAGAAATTTAGTTTTGAAGACGTATTCCTTGTTTGTTTCTTTAAATTCTATCGTGTCATTTACACCCGGGTCCACGTACAATGCCCTCTGGCCTTTTTCATCCACGAAACCCATTGCTGTTCCGCTTCTGCCACACTTTGCTACTGTTATGCCACTTGTATCTACACCTTCTCTGCGAAAATCCTTCAATAGCATTCTGCCCTCTCTATCGTCAGCCACTTTTCCAATAAAGCCCACTTTGCAGCCAAGCCTTGCCAAGCCCACTGTGGTGTTGGCTGCTGAGCCACCGCATGCCTCTTTAAAATCTGTTACGAAGCTTTCTTCCTCTGCAATGGCTATTTTGTTAACTTTAAAGAGTTTATCTACATTGAGGGCGCCGAATCCAACTACGTCAAAACGGGTCATGGAAACAGCTCGCGTAGATATATCTTGTAATCGCCCAGTTTTCCAGCGTAATTACCCGCTGAGATCTTTACTACGCCGTCAACGCTTAAGGCCGCTTCTATGCCGGCTTTCATGGCTTCTTTCACTGCTCGCGTTGAAACTCCGTTGATTACTATTTCCGGAATGTAGTTCACGTTTTCAGGCACTTGGGATGCATTGCCTAGTTTCTGTTTTAGAGATGGGCAGTACGGATGGTTTGTTGTCGGTCCTATCTGTGGGAAACGTGTTTCAGGTTTTGAACCAGCCGAGCAAACGTCAAAGGGAGTTATTACGCCATCGATCTGGCTTATGGCTTCTAGCGCTTTTTTCCCAGCATCCATCACCGCTTTCTTCGTTTCACACATGTACCAGAAGTTGCCGCCGGATATTCCTCGTGCATAGCCGATATAGCGTTCTATGAGAAAGTCAGGCACCATGATTGGAACAACAATCATGTTACGTCCATAAAGCTGTTCTTGCCACTCAAACCCGTCTCCACAATGCCCAACTCTTTCCATCATATCTATTTTTCCTTCAGGTCTTACAGATAAGGCATCAAAGATCGACGTGAAAGGCTTAACGAGAACGTCTTGACGAATCCGGTAAGCAAGCTCTTTTTCAAAACGCCTAACCAAATCCTCTAAAGGCTTTCCTTTATCTAACCCTTTCCAAAATTGTAAAACTACTCCTTTTCGCTTGTCGGGTGTTTCTTCTTCACTCAGCCATCTTTCAATTCCGCTGTCAACTCTGCCTATAACCCCTGACGGTGTTGCGGTCGCATCTTCGGCCGCCCTCTTTAACATTTCTTCGTCATCTGCAGTGACGATAACCCGGCAATAGAGACCGTCAAAAACTTCTGCATAGGTGTCTTCTATCCAAGCTTTCTTGATCATTTATCCCAGTCTCCCTATTGCTTCACCTCTAACTTTTTTTCTAAATTCGCTGCTTTCCTTTGCCAGAACCTCCATATTTTCGCTTGTTATTATTTTAACTTTAGGCAATTCTTTTGGATATAGCTCGAAGAGGCGCTCAAGCAAGACTGGACTAGCTAAGCTTTTCTTCAGTGCTTCACGGTTCCAGTCTTCCACTATGCTTATAGTTTCTTGTTTTCCCAATCTGCAGAAAACATCTGCAATTATTGATGTCACAATGCTGTTTTCAGATAAAACCGCTATTTCAGCGTTTCTTACGGCGTATTGGTTACCGTTAAACGAGACCGCTAACCCGTCGTTTTCTTTTACAAGTCTAAAGGCTTCCACGTCTGTTATGCTATCGCCAACATACATAACATCTGCTAAATCGACACCTACTCGTTCAGTTACATCCTTTACAGCATCAGCCTTTTCTCTACCGCCTATAGGGTTAACCTCGTGGAAGATTTTCCCAGACTCCATGTTTGCTATTTCTTTCCAAAAAATCTCGCCAAGCCGCTGGATTGTTTTTCGGTGTTTTTCTGAAAAGTCGTTTAGGGATTTTGCCTCTGAGGGGATTTCGATTACCGGCATCTGTGAGATTTCTTTTGCAAGCTCTTTCAATTTGTTTTTCTCTTCTTCTGTTATGCGATATTTGTCGATGCTGAGCCTTGTGCAATAAGTGTTCTCATATGGAAAGTTTAGGGTTTGGCATAGCGCTCTTATGTAGTGTTCGTAGCTCGTGCTAACGATAAAGGTGTGAGCGATATTTCTCGTATATTGTAACGTGTCCTTTACACATTGAATTAAAACGAGACTTTGAGCTGAAAACTCCCGCATTTTTCGGTCTGTTGCGCCATAAGTCTTTAGAAAGGGTATGATAAGCCTTAAAGTGTCGCCAGCCTTGTAGCCAGGCTTTTTTAAGATGTCTGCGAGTACATCATCGTATCTGCTTATTACAGTGAATAGCCTGTCTCCATTCGGAACGAAATGGGATGTTACTTCAAAGGCATTATCGTTTTTGGAGATTGGGCCTTCACAGTCTGAGATAAAAGCTTTTTTCACTGTTTACGCCGCCTTAACTCCTCCACGTGTCTTATGCTCCTTTCTATGTGCTGCTTTGATGCTATGTCTGTTCTATGCCACAATGCTGCGCCTTTTATGGCGTTTATGCCTTCCAAAGAAAATTCCCTTGCTCTTTCGACGCTGTCGCCTATACCCACCACGCATACGGCTCTGGATTTAAGAGCATAGGTTTCGCTGTCACGCAGCTCCATAGATGCTGGATAAACACGGATTCTTTCGCCATATTTTCTGCTCAGCTCGTAAGCATTTGTCAGGTCGACTGGCTTGCCTATTTCAATTTTATTTACAAGGTTTGGAAAAGTGCTCATGTATCCGCCGTAGTTTGGTGGAACCTTGTAGGTTACCACGGTTGCAGCCTTTTCCAATTCGACGTGTGTTAGGTTTCCCTCTAGGATTTTGAAGCAAACATCAACGAAATCGTCTTTTAATATCGGTAGGATGTTTTGTATTTCTGGGTCTCCCGGGCGGCTGTTGTTTTCAAGGATTTTTGGTCCTTCGCCTGTGTGGATGAAGGCTACGTAAAAGGGTATTCCCCTTAGGGCTTGGTCGTCCGCGACTTTCCATTTTTCAAAAATCTTACTGACGATTTCTATTTCTTTGGTTCTGTCCGCACTTGTCATGAAGGGTAACACTTCGCCAACGTTTTTGTAGGAGCCCATGCCGCCAGTGTTTGGTCCCTTGTCGGCGTCGAAGGCTCTCTTGTAGTCTCTCGTTTCTGGCTGAGGCACTAGGTGCTTGCCGTCGCAGAGGGCTTGGAAGCTGGATTCTTCTCCTTCAATTTTTTCTTCTATTATGACTGAGCCGTGTTGAAAGTCTGCCTGAAAATGTTCGAAGAGTTGCTGGCGGGTTGTGAAGTGGTCTCCCCATACGCCAACGCCTTTTCCAGCCGCTGGCTTGTCTGGCTTGACGACAGCCTTGTTTTCAAGTTCAACAAGCCAACTGTAAACAGCTTTTTTAACTTCTTCTTGGCTTTTATAGTCGTTTGGGTTGAAAATTTTGAAGCGTGGGTTTACTTCTGGCACGATTTCTTGGAATAATAGTCGCTGGGCAACTTTGCTTGCCTCTATCGCGTATTCCTTTCTGGGGCAAATTATAGGTATGCCTGTTCGTTCTTCAACGAGGTCACGTACGCCGTTTATTATCGGCTTTTCTGGACCGACTATGCCGAAGTCTATTTTGTCTTTGTTGGTTTCTGCGAATTTGCAGATTTCCTGCACGTTTAGGTCTGGTATGACAACGTGCTTGACGGATTTTTTTACGTTAAAGGGGTTTCGCTGTTTGTCTGCAACGTAGATTTCAACATCATAGTTTATGCTTCGTGTGAAGGCGTCAATCATGGCTGTGGCTCTTGCACCGTAAGAAACGACTAATATGCCTACTTTCTCCATAATCGACCCATCAAATTACAAGGGGCATAGAATCTTAATTTGTTTTGCCGCTATGCTTTTTCGACAGCTTCTGCTATCTCGTATAGTCTTCCTGTTTCCTCATAGCCTTCCAGAAATCTCTTCTTCATTTCGTCTGCTATCTTTTGGGCTAGGGGCGTTGGGTATTTGCATGTTATGCATCCTAAGCATAGCTGGTCTCGGCTGAAGCCCGTTGCTCCTACGAAGCCTTCAATTGACTGATAGCATACAGCGTCTGCGCCTACGATTTTTGCTATTTCTTCGGAGCTGTGCTTTGAGCCTATGAGTTGCCCGTATGTTGCCATGTCTATTCCGTAAAAGCATGGTCCGATTATTCGTGGAAAAGTTATGAATAGGTACACTTTTTTGGCTCCCATCTTGCGCAGTTTTTCCACTATGACTTTTGTTGTGTCTCCTCTGACTATGCTGTCGTCTGTTACTATGACTCGTTTTCCCTTAACTTTTGGTGCTAGGATGTTGATTTTCTTGTCGATCGTTGAATATCGCTCTCTATTAACCAGAATGAAAGCTCTTTCTGTTACGTAACGGTGTCTACGGGAGGCCTTCTCCCATCTTAGGCCTGATTCCTCGTGAACCCCTAAGGCTGAGTCATTGCCTGTTTCAGGCAAGGAAAGAATCATGTCTGCATCCTTAACGATGTCGGAATTCTCCCTAACGAGGTTTCTTCCGAACTCTTCGCGGATTTCATAAACGTATTTCTCGTCAAAGCGTGAATCTGGCCTTGCGAAGTATGCGAACTCGAATGCGCAAAAGGCTTTCCGTCTATTGTTAACTAGCTTTTCTCTTTTGAGGCCACCTTTTGAAACTGTCACGAGTTCGCCGGGTTCTATTTCAAAATCTCTTTCGAAGCCGTTTATGTCTAGGCTGGCTGTTTCTGATGAGAAGGCGTATGTTGAGTGGTCTTCGCTGTGGCCGGCACATAATGGTCTTATTCCGTGGGGGTCTTTGAAGGCGAAGATTTTTCCGTCCTTTGTTATGCCAGCCGCTGAGAAGGCTCCTTCGATTTCTTCCATGCACGTTTCAACCGCTGAAGCTAAATCTTTGCCCTTTATTAGTTCGATTAGGAGTTTGTGGCAGATTAGGTCTGCATCACATTCGTAAGAAAAGCCCGGGAATTCTTTGCTTATTTCCTTTTTAAGCCGGAAGGTGTTAACAACGTTTCCATTAAAGGAAACAGCCAGTTTGAATCCGTTCTTTGATGCTGTGACCGGCTGTGTGCCCATTATTAATGATTTTTCGTCTGTTTTTCCAGAGGTTGTGTACCTAACGTTTCCGATGCCTACATGTCCGGGCAGCCGTCCAAACCATTCCTGGATTGCGCTCGTTTTTATTTTTGGCACGAGGTCTAAGCTTCTGTAAACGTGAAATTTTCCATTGTTGTATGTGAGGAAACCGTGTGACTGGTGGCCCCTATGATTTTGCGCCCTCAAACCCCAGTATATGTAAGGGAATATGGGTTGTTTTTGAAAGTTTACAGCCCCGAATACTCCGCACGCGATTTTTAACTGCTCTCCCATGGTTGGCAATAAGAAGACGGCTATTTATCAGCTTTTATAACATCTTTAACTAAATTCCTAACTCCAGCTTAGGATTTTACTGCCCAAGAAGGCCAGAAAGAGCCTTAAAAAGAGGTGAAAAATAAATGGAAAAAACAAATAGTTGGCGTAAAGAACTCCTAGCTAAGTATGGTTGGAGCCAACAAGAATCGGTTAAGCGTTGGGTTGAGAAGCTAAAAACCAAGACTTATGCGGAAGCATGTTTCAGGTGGGGACTAAAAATCCACTGCAAGGAAACAGGGAAAACACCTGACCAGTTAATCAACAAGAGAGTTGAACAGGTAGCCAGCCCTGACCCAAGAATCAGAAGCGAAGCTGAAGATACAGTTCTTAGAATCCATAGCCATCTTGCCGAGATGGCAACAGGAACAGCCATTAACTACTTCCGAAAGATGAAGAGCTTCTACAAGCACAACTATTGCCCTCTAGGCTGTACTGACCCAGGCTATGACGTCCAAAACGAAGTCAAAGACAGAAGGGCGGTTGAGAAGCTAAGTAGCGAGAAGATTAGAAACTTATGCGAGCAAGCCCAAATAGAAACCAGATTAGCCATAATGATTCTCGCGGAGAGCGGCGGAAGAATCGGCGCTGTTCAAAACCTAACTTATGGAGACGTAAAAGACGACTTAGAAACTGGGGTTATTCCAGCTTCAGTATGGCTTAAACAACAGAGTAGAAAGAAAGGAAAAACCTATCCAAGTTTCATCTGTAGCGATGCGGTAAAACTTCTAAAAATAGTCTTGGCTAAGAAGCGTAACCGGACAGATAAAACAAAAATCTTTAACAACGGAAGAGACACTAACCAACAATTTCTACGAGATAATGATTTACATGCACACTTATTCAGAAAGCGGTTTCAGGTGATTTTAGAAGATGCAGGAGTTCCAGTGAACTGGGTTGACAGATTACAAGGTCGCATTCCAAGAGGCGCTCAAGGCAAGACTTATTCGCTTCCACCTATCGCAAAGCTACGCAAACATTACACAAAAGCCATGAAAGAACTAGTCATTTACGGGGCTAGTGAATCTAACGGACAGTTAAGCGAAGCCTTAGCCAAGGTTTTGAGTCGCTATTTACAGAGAGCCATCACTACAGAAGAAATCCAAGAAGTTCTGGATGCCTAAGCTCTCTCTTTTTTCTTTTTTCCTTGATAAAGCGCGTGTGCGTTGTTATGATGTGGGTTTCAGAGGGTATTGTGGATTTGGAGAAGTCTTGATGAAAGTTTACAAACTGCGCGCGCAGAACAGATTCTTTGGATGCGCTTCTGGTGGTATCGAGGCGCGCGCGCACGTTAGGAGACATGCCAAGTCTTTTGTATAAAGACCAATAGATATTAGGCGGTGCTCTTGATGACCCTACCTAACGAAAACGAGGAACCCTTTTTTGATTGTATGGCTACTTCCTGGGAAATCTGGGATCTCCTGGTGACAGAAGGTGGTCTTGACATTAAGAAATATGATTCGTACATCGTCAAAAAACTTCGTGAGTTATTAAACATTCCGTCACCCTGCAAAGATATAAAAGTAGAACTTAAGAAGCGAAACATCTCTCCTGAACATTTCATAGGTGCCTTTTTCCGAGCTATCCAGCCATATGCCCAGATGATGAGTGATCTATGTGTGTTTTTCTATATGCATGGTGTGAAAGAGACAAATAGAGCGATGAAGATCCTTTTCAATTTTGGGAAAGGTCCTGAAGATTTGGGATTTGACATTAAACATTTTCGAGAGACAATTTTGAAATATAGAGCGATCTATCGATGTATAACTATCTATGGTTGGACCGTCAATTCATTATGGAATCTTGCTGAAATATTTAGAGAGTTTTGGCATCATACACCTCAACATGCTGAAGCAAAGAATTGGTTGTCTCTTTACACGGAAAAGGGGGAATTCAACCATCCACTACCAATCTTTCCAATAACAGGCATAAATGAAATTGACTTCTGGATTCAGAGAGTTTGGCGGGTTTGGGCGACCATTGTTTTTGAGTGCAGAAGGTACGGCTCAAATCGTGCTGATTTAATTAAACAATACCAGCTGATATCTCAGAATTCTTTGAAACGTAAGCAGAATTCTGATATGTCTGAGAGAGACACAAACTCTTATGAATCTTTAAGACTTTCCAAGGAACTTCCTGGGTTTGAAGATTGGACTGTAGAAACACTTTTCCTATTAGACAATGATAAGTGGCCTGAAGCTATGCTTAGTGGTCTAATCGGCTTTATGGAGAAACTAAAACCTTCAAATGAAAAGATGGAGAGAATCCAATCCACGATTGCGAAGGTTAGAAACCTCTTTTCCACTCTTCCTTGTGGAGAAGTTAAAAGAAAAGACCTTCTAAAGGAACTGAATGAAATATTAAAGCTTCCCATTTGGAATAAGCGTCATGAACTTTATCAAACTTGGGTTCTAACACAGATAGATCAAGCAATGGAGAATTATGATCGAACCATTCATCATGTAGATGGAGAGTTAGTTCTCAAGTTTTCTGGAACTCATGTTGGAACTATTGAAACTGAGAAGGGGAGAATTCATATTTGGAGTGAATTGCGTTCACCCTTAGCTAATCCCATTGGTAAAGGACGGAAAAGAAATATTCAACCTGACTACTCACTGACTTTCGAACCTGTCACCTCTCCTTCTCAAACGGTTACTGCAATAGAATGCAAACAATACCTCAAGGCAAAACCAAAGAGTTTCGCAGACGCACTTACAGATTATGCTAAGGGAAAACCAAATGCAAAAATTCTCTTGGTGAACTATGGAGAGACACCTGATGAAGTCTTGAGTCTTGTTGAAAAAAAGGTAAGAGGCAGAACCTTCTCCATTGGCAATTTCATGCCAAGCAAAGTAGAGGAGATTCAGAATTTTAGACTAATGCTATTCCAATCCCTTCCTAAACCCATTGCGAAAGGAAAAACCACGAAACATGCTGCCGCTATGCCCTTTGACCTTATTGGCGTGGATATTTCAGCTTCTATGGAGAAACTTCTCACGGAGAAAGGTGTTCTTAAGCTGCTCCAAATGGTCATTGATTTTTCTCCTCATGCTAGATTGTTGGCGACTGACACAGCAGTTAGGAGAGAGTGGGCAAAAGCTGAATCTAGTCTTCAAGAATTGCTTGATCTACCCAGAAACGGAGGAACAGATCTCCCCAAGGCTCTTTTTAACTACGATTTAGGAACTGCTGCAGTACTTACTGATAACGACGGATTTAACCAATTAAGTAGAATCCAAAGTCCTCCACATTTGCTGATCGAAGTAAAAACCGCTAAGACGATATACTTTCATTATAGCGATTAGGCGCGCGCATTGGACTTCTGCGCTGCCCTTTGCAGTAATGAGATCATTTGTGGGTACACACTTTGGGAGATGTCCTCATATCTTCTCTTGAACTGAGGTAAATGGTCGAGACTATCGAGCATCCAATAGAAGTAGTTGTAGTTCTCTTCTCTCTGAAGTAGTGAAAAAGGGTGATTCCTGCGAAGGTTGTCGGGGGTTCTTAGTCTATTTCTTAATATCCTACAATAACCTGGCTTGTTCTTCAACTTCTCGTTATCCAAGAAAACATTAACATAAGGTTGACCGAAGAAGTAAGCTTTTCCTATGCCTCTAAATTCGATTCGATCCTGATATTTGAAACGACCATAGTCTATAGAGCAGGTTGTCATTATTGGCGGACTTGGATTCGGAGTAATTAGAGCCTGATTAACTCTTTTGACAAATCTTAAAACGGACTCCAGATCTCGCATTTTGTTTTTGCCCAATTGTATATTATCAACAAAAATAACTGCGCAGTCAGAGACAACTAAACTCCGCACATGGCCTGTGTTTGCAGCACGAACAGACGGAGAAGGGTTGAACTCGCTTCCAATAACGAAGATTGTATTATAGAATTTGTTCAGCGTCTCTTCCGCCCTGATCCCTCTTTCCATCATTTTTTTGAAGCCAGAAATGTCAAGAAAAGCAACACATGTCTCTCCAGAATAGGAAGGAATCGGCATTTCAGTAGCACCACAGGTGTTTTTAACGTTCAGTTTTCTGGTCTTAAAAGGTTTAGGGCGAGTTGTTAGATTTCTGGTAATATTTGGTTGGACTCCACACAAATTGAGGATTCAGATAGTCTTTCTGCCTTGGGCTTTTGGTGCTTATTCATCCTATGAATCAGTATAGTGTTTTCGTTGCCGCTTTTGGTAATCTCTCCTCAGCCTTCTGTATTCTTCTGCAGTAATGGTGTTTTGTCTCCTTTTTTCTTTGAGTTCCTTGACGTACTTTGCAAAGGCCATCTGTCTTTCTTTTGTCTCCGAAATCTTACGGTCAATGGTCTCTCTTTCAAACTCTTCTTGAGTTCTCACTCTGAGGGTTATTTCATAAATAGGTTTTATCTTTGCCAGCTTCTCTTTGAAGTCGTTTTCATCTCTATTGGTTTTTACGTTAACTATATTTATTACAGGAGCCAACTTGTACTTCTTTTTCTTCTCTAACATGGAGCGTTCATTCATAATTGCGTCTACAACTTTGAATACCTCGACAAGTTGTTCATAGTTCATTCTATTTGAATGCTCGACAAAGACTGCTTCATAGGTAGGGGACTGTCCCCAATAGTACTCCTTGATTTTCCGATGTACTATGGTGAAGAAGCTATCGTCCAAAGTTGTGAGTTTTTCTATTATTTCGTTTCTTTCGTTTTCGTTGAAAGATGATATGATATTTCTGAGTCTTTCGACGGTGGCGAGTTTATCGTATGTTATTCCAGTGGTTATCTTGTTGTCATCAGGCAATTCAAAAAAGAGGTTTGGCCGCTGTGCTTGCTTTGCCTCCTCCTTGTCTTTCTCACCTGCTACCGGAACGATTATCCAGTCTTCGTTTGAGACACAATCAATAATCTCTTCATCTGTTAAGTGTGGAACATCACCACCAAAAACAGACTCGACTAGTCGATACCAAGGAACATATTTGGATTTCCATTTTCCTTGCCTTACATCACTCATTTTCTATTCCATCAATAGAGTGGTTCTCAAAAATACAATCGATGGGCGTGCCCATTATTTGGCAAAATAGATGATTTCACCCTTGCTGGTCGCATAGCCGGGATGTAGTTTATAGATCTTGTCGCAACTGGGACAACACACTCTCTCCCGTGCTGTTCGACCATCACCAGTCGCCGTGATTTCCTGACCGCAATCACACGTAAATGTTTTTGTAGGGAGGTTCTCTTTCGCAGGCTTGCCGAATCTCTCAAGCAACTCATAAGGGGTAGGATGGTGTCTGATTATTTTCCGATGCAGATTATCAAACTCTATAGCAGAACGTTTACGATATTCCCTTTCCCGTTTGAATTTGTCTTTGGGCAGGTTATTTCACCTCCGACCTATTGATCTTGCATTTTCCTCCTCGGCTTCGACCAAATCGGGTTCCAATTCCGAGATTCCTAGTTCAAAGTCGCTAACGAGTTTATCCAATATGGACTGTCGAGCAAAGTCTGCTACACTTGAATAATAGCCGCGAGCGACCAGTTGATTTATGAATCCCATCGCTCTTTTGGGAATCCTCGTTCTAACTTCACTTAGATCGTTTCCCAGACAATCAGGCCTCCTTCCATGAACTTGGTTCGATATGATAGCCCTCCAGTGTCCTACGTAGGGGATGTCAATAAGACGATATAAACGTTTTGCCTGGGCGTACGTGTTTTTGCAGTAAAAAGCAAAATAATTTTTTGGCGCGCGCTAAAAGATCTTTTTGTGAAAGTACGAGTTTAGGATTGTAATGATTTGACCAATCTTCTTGCGTTCGTCCTATTTTTGAGTATAGCCTTGTTTGCTATCGAAATAACATGTCCTGGCTGAAATCCCGTATTTTTACACACGTTTCTGAGCATCATTGCTAGTGATATTAGGTTTCCATAGGCTTTTGTGTCAAAATATTGTGCTCTCCAAGATGCTATCAGGTGCAGCTTTCGTTGCTCAGGCTTAAAATCTAAAAGGGTTAAGCATGGAGGGATCGGTTGTCGGCTCAAGTGTAAATGAGAAGTATGTTCATCTGTATGGTCAAAAGTTACACATAACAAACGATTTGAACACCACGTATATTTTCTGGTCTCAATCTTCTTCAATGCATCTCGAATAAAGTCTAGTTGATCATATTTGCAAATAGCTGTATGGTAAAGTCCCGAAAACAGCTCATGTATCCGGTTCTCAATCCACCACTTACCCGTTTTACCATTGAAATCAAAAGCTTCAAAACGCCTATGCATTTCTTTATCGACATTGAGTCCTGAGCGGGCAAGTTCATCTTCAACTTGAATCGAACCAATAAGCGGTCTTTCGACTTCCGTCATTAAGGCAAAAAGATAACCGTTTCTGACGACTTTTTTCAGAGAATCAACGTAGGCTGAGGTAATATCGTTTCTGACTATGTGTTTAGATTCTTTTGCCATCATTTCGACCTCCAAGTCTTAAAGCTAAACTAATACGCATCGTCATTAAGTTGTGTATATAGGATCGCTTTTAAGTTACTAATTGGAGGATATTCCATACCAAGCCAAGGTTTCCAATTAGATGGTACTAAATTCGCAGTGAAATTATAGTCTCCGATTAGCATCAAAATCTTCCGACAGATTCTTAGAAGGCGTCTACGTTTAATGAGCATCTCTTTGTTTTTCTTGATTTCCTTCCATTCTTCATGATCCTTGGCGGATATGTTTATGTTCAACAAAGCCTTGAATAAATCGCCAAGTGTTTTTTCATTAAAGATCTTCTGCAATTGTTTTTCTGGAAGCTTTTGAGCAAGCAATGTTAGATCTTCTAATCCTTGGATAGCATACTTCTGTAGACGAGAATTATATGCAGATTTATTCCACCCGCTTTTGTCTTTCGCTAATACATACTTAGTCATGCGGCTTGTAAGAGTAGGCATTTTTGTCACTTACAATTTTTGTTATTTCTTGATGAAAAAAGATACGAACTGTTAATATATAAATGTTGCTATAATAGATAGTAACAAGAAGTGATAAACTATATCTATAGGAAGTTTGAGAATATGCAAACCCTAACATGCGAAATATGCCAAAAAGATAGAGACTTCAATCGAGTTTATTTCGTTAGATTAGAAGGCTCTGGCAAGTTTGGGTACCTGTGTTTTTGGTGCCTAAAACGGATCAAGCAAAAAAGGAGCGCACCCGTATGAATAAGAAACTAAGTAGCAAAGACGTCGTTGAGCACTTCTCTCGTGAGACGCAAAAACATGCAACCCACCTTCCAAACATCGATTTCCGCCTCTTAGTTGGAACTCCAGTATTCTTAGAGTGCCTCGGCGACTCTCGATTTGTTCATACAGTTTATGGTGAAAGAGAACTGGTGGAAATCCAAATCCTTGAAAGCGCTGACATTCTGAAGGCTGGAGAGCAGTATTCGATGTGGTTAACTCAAAAAGTTATCCAAACGAAAATCCAAAAATTCAAGCCTCTGCAAGGGAAAAGACTTTGCGTTGTTTGTTTGGGAAAGAAAGAGGGAAAGAGATTCACCTACATGGATTACTACATTGGCAGCGAGGAGGAGGGGCGCTCAATCTTGAAGGATGTTAGAGGAGCATAGTTTGGCTAGGTTGCAAAAATGTGACATGCATGCGCGTGGTGAACTTTGTCCTATGGGGCAGAACCGACTTGACCGGGGAGATTCAAGTCCTTGCAAACACTGTATCAACGATTGGTTAGGGAAAAAGCGTTGTGGTCAGTGTGGTGAGATAGCCACAATTTGGATATACGGACTCGGCGAAAATGCTTACGTCCTCTTTCTTTGCAACACTTGTGCCTTTCATTTAGCTCGAATTCTCATGCAGGATATCGGACATGCAAAATTTTCACATAAGCATTAAGGGGTGTTTCGATTGGTGAAAAGAGTGAATGTGGCCGTTTCCGATTTGAGCCATAAACAGCGCGCGCACGCTGAGTATCCTTGTTACATGAAGTCTTTGAGAATCGGAAAATTAGACCAGAAGGGTTTCGCTTATATTAAGTGATGAAAGATGATGGAATTTAACTGGGAAAAAATCAAAAATTACGAGACAACCATAATTGCCAAGTTTAACGGAAAAGGTATGGTCAAGTTCTGCATTCTTTGTGACACAGTGGAAAATATCACTTGGACAGCTCTGTGGATTGAGGACGACATTAAAAGAGTAATTGGGTATTATCTCTGTGATGACTGCGGAAAAGAACTTCAGGGATTACCTGAGGTTCAGCGGGAGTCCATTATCGCGAAAATTATTGAAAAGAAGATAGATGCGTTTCCTCGCATTACAATATCCCAACTTGAAGAATTAGGGTTTAAACTCAAAAACGAAGAAAGACTGAGGAACCAACGTGAGAGAACCTGTTAAAATTCCTAAGGAACTGATTGAAAAACTTAAGCCTTTCGGGCCACGATTTATTAAAGTCTCGAAGCCTATTTTAGGCGATAAGAAAAGTGGTAAAGGCGCGATTGAAAAAGACTGGCCAAACCATCCTTACGAGGCTGATGATCCTGAACTGGTGAAATGGCTTGAGGGCGGCGGCAACTATGGTTTTATATTGGGAAGAGGCTTATACGCCTTAGACCTAGATGACCCAGAATTACAAACTATATTTGAAGATGAAATAGACACCTTTACACTTCAATCAGGCGGCAAAGTGGGACGACACTATCTTATTATGAGTGACTCAACAGATAACGCAACTCTCTTATCTTTACTTGAAGAAACTAATGAAGATGAGAAACGCAAAAACTTAGGTAATCTTCAAGTTAGAAACAAGTATGTTGTTGGACCAGGAAGCAAACATTTCTCTGGCGGAACTTATAAGATTTTAAAAGACTCTCCATTTGCTTGGGTAGATAGGAAAAAACTGTTTGAGATTTTCGGCAAACATTTAGTTTGGACAGGACAAACAATGTCAAGTCGTCTCTCTCAGAAAGAAACCTCTAATCTTGGTTTTGAGATTCCAATAGACCAAATCATTGATATGTCTAAGCTGAGACAAATCTCAGACCAAGAATGGCAAGGAAGCCACCCTATACATGGTTCAGATTCGGGCACTAACTTTTGCGTAAACAAAGTTAAAAACTGTTGGCATTGCTTTAGATGTAATAGTGGTGGTGGACCACTAAGTTGGCTTGCTGTTAAAAACAAACTTATACGATGTGACCAGGCCCAAAAAGCTATTTTACGAGGCAAACTTTTGCAAGACACTTTAGACATCGCAGAGAAACTTGGATTCAAGAAGCAAGAGATGAGCAAAGAGGAGAAACAGAAATTACAGAAAACATGTGGAGAAAATTTAGAAAACTTTATTTTCGAACAAATCTCTGATGAGGCGTTTTTAATCTATAACAAGACTTCTGGAGAAACTCAAGAAGCTTCCAGAGTTGACAATTTCATACCATGGCCAAAAATGGATAAACTCATTAAGCCTGTAACCAAAATCGCGCCATTTAACTGTAACAACCTATGGTTTGCCGTAAAGCAATACCTCAAAGACCATCTAGAGATAATTGACGTTGGATATACAATTATGACCGCATGGATTTTTGCCACTTGGGTTGTAGATTTATTTAATACAGTGCCTTATATGTTCTTTTTTGGACCACATAATTCAGGTAAAACTTGGGCACTTAAGATTCTATCTGCGGTTGTATTTAGACCTTTCAGAACAGGTCATACTTCAATGTCATCCATCTTTAGAGTATGCGACGCTTGGCACCCTACATTAATCTTAGATGAGACAGAAGACTATATGAAACATAACCGAAGCGATATAATAAACATCCTAAACTCGGGCTACACTAGAGGCTTTCCTGCAGTTCGTGTAGAAGAGGCACAAGAAGGGTTCGAGATTAGAACATTTGATTGCTTTGGTTTTAAAGCTCTTGCAGGAACAGAAGAGTTCGTTCCAACATTGAAAAGTCGTTGCATCACTTTCAACATGTCAAAGAACACCGGAGATTATCCTGACGAAATAGATTATTCTCGTGGACAAAGTTTACGTGAGCAACTTCTCATGTTACGCTTCCAAGCAATGGCAAATAAGATTAAGTTTGAGAAACCGCCAAGTATTTTCAAAAGCAGACTTAGAGAATTATTGACTCCTTTGTTAATGGTGGCTCCTGAGAGTGAAAGAGAGAAAATTATTCGTTATGGAGAAGAACTAACAAAAATTACACAAGAGGAGGAGAGGTCCAGCGATGACGCAATAATATTTCGTGTCATCAACAAAATTATAGAAGAGAATCCGCAGATAACAAAAATATCTATTCGAGAGATTGCAGGAGAATTGAATATGAATCTGCCACTAGGAGAAACATATAGCCATGTGAAAGTCGGAAGAACTTGTGCGAGACTGGGTTTTCAAACTACAAGGATTGGAAGCGGTCGCGGTATAAGATGGACTAAGATGGTTTTAGAAAGGTTAAAACTTAGATTTGGAAGTGTAAAATCTGTTGCAATTAGCTTTTAATATCTTAAATCTTCAGATACACACTTACACACTTTTGTCAGTGTTCTGGAGGGTGGGGGAGTAAGAACTAGGAAGTTTTTAGGTCCAATATCCCAATGTTTAACATAATTTTTTTACTTTCATACCGTATTAATTGAACTGTCTAGTCTGTACCTCTTAGAGAAACTACCACCCTCCCTCCCCCAAAAACACTGACAAATCTGTGTATCTGTGTAATTTAAGAGAGCGCGCGCGCTCTTAAGAAGCTTGGACGACTTTCGTGAGAAAGGAAACTCAATGGCACACACTCTTCCAGTAAGAATCTCCAAAGAGGACCTAGATAGATCGAGGGATGAGGTTATCCATCTGACAAAATCGCTTTTCAAGACCATTCTCCTGGTTGCTAGAGGAAAGGCACGTCAGACCTAGTACATGTACAAGCAAATAGGTTAATCAAGTGCCGAAATTTCCTTTAGCAAGTGAATATTTTTCGCCAATACTTCTGTTCTTTTTACTAAATAAATTTTCCAGTTGTTAACGAAACGTAAAACTTCTGGATTTTTTTCTATGTTAAATGTCGTGTAGCCAGCTAAGCATATATGAGGAGCATTTGGAGCCCCAGCAATACCTGTAATATACTCGGAGAAAAATTTTAACCGATTGACATCGATGCGATCAAAAGCCTCGTCAAGAATTATAGGTAATCCAAAGGTTTCAGCCAATGAAAGCATTATCCCCGCGCTGATAGCAACTCTTTGAGATCCAGATGGATGAGTAATAGGTTCATTGGCTATTGTGGAGAGAAACTGTCCTTCCTTCAAGTGCTCGAAGTTGAAAGCCTCGTCTTCAGGAAATACCTTACTATAAACGTCTCTCACGTTCTCCTCCAATTTGTCAGCTAGTTCTTCAACAATCCTCTTTATATCTGACTTTTCATGAATTCTTGTCAAAAATTCTTGTGCTATTGCTAAGCTTATGGTCATAATCTCTCTTGTCCTATTTCTATTTTCGAGAGATTCTATTTGGTTACTATTGGAGAGTATCCATCCGCTAACCTTCTTGTATTCTTGCTGAAGGCTAGTCATTTCTTCTATTTTTTTCTCAAATTCTTCTGTTACCCTCTTTACTATGTCCGTGGGTGTTAGTTCTTCGACCATCTGGATTTTCTCGATAGTTTCTGGATATTTTTTCAATTGTCGAATCAGATCCCGCTCAAAGATTTCCTGTGCTTTCTTATATTTCCTTAGGATAATCCCTGAAGACGCCTCTACAGCGTCTTTGGATGATAAATCTATCTCCTCAAAGGAAAGTTTGAAAACCTCACAGAGATGATGATATGCATTCTTCCATTTTTGGAGTAGTTTATCCAAATCTTTTTCACTTCTCTTCATGTTATCTTCTAAGAGTCTTATTTCCCCGCTTAGACTTTGCCTGAGTTGTTTTGCCTTTTTAAGTAGTTTTTTGGCTTGAGATAAACTCTTTTTTGCTTCTCTCAACTCGGCTCCAAAAGTGCTAATTTTGCTTTGTACACGAGAAACTTTTTCTTTAAATTTTTTCTCGTCCAATTTTTCAGGCCTGTGTATAAAAGGCATCGGTTCTATTCCTCTAAGATAATCCATTTTTGCGAGAGCTATATCGAGGGGTATACTTACAATAATCTTGTTCTGTCGTTTAGAGATTAAGGCAGAATCCCCTTTAGGTTCAGAGGGTTTTTTCAAGGTTCTGAATAGTCTATCATATGACTTGATCATGTTGTTGATTTCTGAAAATTTTGGTTGAACTCCATGCTTGTCACTTATCTTAGTTGCTTTCTGAAGTAAGCTTTTAGCCTCTTCGGTAAACAAAAAGATAGATTTTATACGCTCTGGGTTAGAAAACATGCCAAAATTGAATTTCGCATATTTTGGAATGTCAAAAGATGAAAGGCCTTCTGGGTTGGAATCCGGAGGTAAATGTTCAAACGTGACTTCCCAATTTCTTAAAGTTTCGTGAACGTTTTTGAAATTACTCAATTTCTCTAATAAAACCTTCAACTCTTCCTTTTTAGGCGTAACAGCAACAATATTATTGATAGCACATATCCATATATCATACTTTTCAGATGATAACAATGTCAACGTTTCTTTCATTTCGCTTGCTTTTTCTGGCATTGATTCTAGTTGTTTACTCAAAGTATTCCAAATATTTTCGAGGTTCTCGGCGATTTTTCCAGGGACAAAAATTTCTTTAGGATTTATCTCAGGTAAATTCTTTGAAACATCCTCGAATTCTTTCCTCAATCCCATTATTCTTTTTTCGAACTCTTCTCTCTCAAGTACAATAACTCCGTGAAGCTTCTTTAAATTGTCCGAATACTTTCTAGCATTTACATTCATTTTGGAGATTCTAGTGGCAATAATCTCAGGAACTCTTACGACGCTTCCGTCAATAGCTTCAGAAAAGTTTCTTACATTAGAAGGAGAAATCAAAATATCCAATATTTCTGGATATATCCCTATTCCTATCAGTTTTTCCTTTAGCAATTTAAGCGTTGATGCACCCAAATCCTTCCATTCCAATTTTTTAAGGGTCTGAATCCTTTCGTCATCTTCAATAGAAAGTTTTACAGTGTTGCTTTCAAATATCCTCTGTGTTTGGCTCACATTCTTTTGTTTGCGCGAAAAATAGAATCGTAGTTTATAGAGCTTCCCTCTCTGTTCAAAGTATATCTCCACACTTCCCGCGGAGTTTTTCTCCAGAAGTATCTCGTTCTTTTTTAATCTCTTTTCTTCTGCGTAACCTCTCTTTCGTCTCCACTTGGGAATTAAGCAGTATCTTAGCGTATTAATGATGTTAGACTTTCCTGCTATGTTTTCTCCATAAATTAAAAGTGGTTTTCCATCAATAAAGTTGAGAGAACCGTTCAGACCGAGAACATTGTCAAAATTGGCTAGGATTATTTTCATTCTTTCACCCTTTTTATTATGCTCTTAAAGTCATCTTCAAAAGTTTCAGTTTTTTTAATGTCCTTAAGCTGTGATATTATTTCCTCAAGTAAATTTTCTAATCTTGTCGTGGTTCTTGAGGGGATTTTCTCAAGAAGCTCATTCTCACGAATATTTCTTAAGATTTTTCTGAGAATGTTGATTTCTATATCAGCTTCTAGTTCTTCCATTAATTTTTTTCTTATCTCTTGAAATTCCCCAGCTACATCCTCAAACAATTGTTCTGGTGTCAGTAATGGTGGAGAAATGACTTTGCCAGAAGCTGTTATGATCTTTGAAGTGGTATTAATTCTCAGTTCTTCTATGCTTAACTCAGCATAATCCTTGAAAACATCTTTGACAAAAGTTGTTATAAAACTTGCATCTCCATGTATTTCAGGCAGGATTACAAGAGAATCTTTGTCTTCTCTCCCTTTGATGACTCTCAATACTTCTCTGAATCGCGCCATAACTTCTTTTAATGTTAGGTTTGTAGTTTCAACCGATATCTCCACTGTCTTTCTTGACGGAGTAAAGTGATGAAGTTTAACTTGCTTTTTTTCCGTGTCCACAATTGTGTACCCAAACGGTGAATCCCTTTTTTCGAACTTTGGTTTTTCATCGGTACATTGCCAAGTGTACTGTTCAATCCAATATTTTCCCAATATCACCCTGGAAGGCAAAACAGATGACAAGGTCATAACATTCTTTAAGCCATAAGCGGAAGGATTCCAAAAGTGCATATGACCATTGACAATCCAATCAAAGATTTTCTTAACATCTTCTATCACTTTCTTAGGTAGAGAATTCTCGTAAGGTGCAAAAGTTTCATGGCATAACAGTATTTTTGTTTTATCAGCTTTTACGGATGCTGAAGTGATTTGTCTGATGATTTGGGCAACAACTTCTGGTTCATACAGCTCTCCCTCAAAATGCGTGTCCATAAAATAAATCGAAACACCATTGAATTCTCTCCAATCATTTTTGACGTAATGAAAATTTTCAACGGTCTGATCTAAACTTCTCAAGACTTCTTCCTTTTCATGGTTGCCTCTAATTACATAAACCGGCACCCCAAAACTCTGGAAGATGTTTCTTATACTTATCATCAACCCTTCGCCTTCATAGTGCCGCAGATAGGCTGTTGCTGTCTTCTTAAAATCGAACATATCTCCAGCCATCAAAAGCATGTCTGGAGCATTTTCTTTCGATATTTTTTGCATAATTGTTTTGAGATCTCGGAGCGGATCATAATTCTTCATGAAGCCTTGAAAAAGATGTCCGTCTGCAATAATTGCTAGCTTCATATAATTTACCTGTCAATTTACCTGTGGTGTTACACACTTAAAACTTATGTGATCGCACACGTGCGTCTGGGTCAGCCCAAAGACCATATTGACTTGTTGCACGCACTTGACAACCGAAAATCTAAATAGGCGTGCTAATTGAACTGAAGCATATATTCTCGGATAGGAGATTAGTATGGCAATAATGGAGCCCAGGTTCTGGGGATCATGGAAAGGACGAGTTATTAAAGCTATTACTATCGATGATGCCCGAACATGGGATGAGATTCGTGATCTTACAGGTCTATCCCCAACATCACTGAACAGGGCTTTATATGAAATGTTTGAACTGGGGATTCTTGAAAAGACAATTAACAGGACATATAAGGTAAGTCACAACATCGACAAAAAGTACAAGTCATTCTTTGACAGACAGGAAGAGCCTAAAGAGTCTATGAGAGCACCTACACAGACGAGATTTTCAGAGGAGAAGCAAAAGGGGCTAGTTAACTGGATCGATCAGTGGAGAGAGTTGAAGGAGCTAACTTTTCCATTGGAGCCCAATCACTTCTTTTTAGAAGGAAGGTATCTAGATGATCTTTCAAAAGAACTCATCTACAAGGCCAAGAGCGAAGTTCTCGTGGCAAATCCCTTCGTAAACAGCTGTGACCTCAGTAACACGCTGAGAGAGGCCAGCAAGAACGGTGTAGAGGTCAAGCTAATAACTCGCCCGCCAAAGATTGACAGAGTGCAGTTTCAACAGAACAAGGAAGAGTACCACGGGCTGCTGAAGGAAGATGGAGTCAAAGTCACATACAACAAGGCAGTTCATGCCAAGTTAATAACAGTGGATCGTGCAGTGGCGATTCTGTCTTCGATGAACTTCTACAGTGGTTCATCAGGCGGTGCGTCGTGGGAAGCAGGACTCGTTTCAATAGAGAAGACGGTTGTGGAATCGATAGCGGATTCGATTCTTGGACTCCTCGAGAAGCCTGAATCCAAGGAGTTGCTCTAACAAACCTACAGTGCGCGCATGGGCAGTGTTGCCTCGACTAGCAAGTGCGTAAACGCGCGATAGCGCGCGCGCTAAAATGAAGCGTATCTAACCATCTGCACAAAACTTTCAAGGGATAGAAGCCATAATGAAAACTGGGATTTTATGCCCTTATTCATGGTGAAGAAGGAAGCCTTTGACTCGTACAGATTTGGTAGAAGAGATGTGGAATTGAGGGCGGTTAAGCGTCAATGGAAAAACAGCAAGGCAGGAGATATAGCAACTATTCAATGCGGAAGACAGATTTTGAGAAAAAGAATAGTTAAAGTTCATAAGGGATCACTAGCCAGAATCTTTCTGAAAGTGGATTACAAGCGAATATTTCCTGAAGCGTCAACCGTTTTTGAAGCCGTCAAGCTAACGAAAGAAATCTATTCAGATGCAGAAGAGTTCATGGCTTTCGAGCTTGAACCCCTTGTTTAGCGTGTGTGATCCTTATCAATTCTTTCGGTTTAGCTATGACTTTTCCGCATTTCTTACATTTCACAACTTCTAAAGGTTCATACATTGGAACTAAAATTTTGACTTTGGGCTCTGAACTGCGTTGTTCAAAGAAAATCTTGTTTACTGGAAAACGGTTCCAGTAACCGCAACCGGGACACTTCATTCTAAGGTTTTTCATCTCGGTTTTCATTTTAATGCTACTCTCTGCACAGTTCAAAAAGGTCTTTTCGTCACCACTCTTTTAACCGTTTAGCCTTAAACCCTCTTTTCGGGTTTGACGAGTCTTGCTTTCACAAGGCGAAATAGGAAGCTTCTACTTGAATTCCCCTCTAAAAGTGCCTAGTGTCTGGAAGCTGGGTCGGAAGCGCGCGCGCGCGCGCGTTGCAATCCGCTTAGATTAGTCAGATAATGAATGAGCCGAATAGATACTTTCAAAATCTATATTGGTCCAGTTAAAGAGCCAAAGTTCTCTCATGGCGTTTTTAGATATTGTTCTGAGTGCGGTAAACCTCTTCCAAGGCGAGGTAATGGTCCATCTAAAAGATGTCGGTCTTGTAATGCTAGTTTTCAGAATCGAAAAAGAGAAAAGAGGAGAAAGGAGGTGAAGTTATGAGCAAAAAAGTAGAAGTTAAGGAAGCTGAAAAGCGAGCAGAAGCCAAGAAACCAAAGAAGGAGGAAAACGAGAAGGCTCAGAAGGCGGCTCTTACTCTGTTGGAAAAGAAGAAAAAATGGCTTATCTCTAGCGATTTTGTTAAAGAATGTCGTGAAATAGAAAACAGGTCAAAAGCTAGGCGGGTTCTTCAAGTTCTCGCTAAGAAAAATAAGGTTCAGATTCTACAGCATCCAAAACGCAAAAAACAGTATATCTTTGGGCTTCCAGATTGGACGAAATAGTAGAAGAGGCAACCGCGCGCGCCGGATATCTCAAATAGTCGAGAAACATAATAAGATATTTGGAGCCGGTTACCAATGACTAGCATTCATGTTAAGCAGATCGCAGAAGCTCTAAATGATCTTTCTTTAATAGATTCTATGGATGAACTGCGCCGAAAAGGAGCAGAAGAGGACCATCTATACCCAATAATGCAAGAAATTTTTCGCAGAATTGGTTATGAAAAGAGCGAGATTTTACGTCAGATCAACTTTTCGGTTCAGCTAGGTTCTCGACGTGCAACAGCACAACCAGACATAATCCTAAAAGCTGGGGGAGAATCTGTTGTGGTTGTTGAACTCAAGCGTCCAAGCCTAGCAATTTCCGACGGTGATTACCAGCAAGGTCTTTCTTATTCAGTTCTACTAGGTGTTCCATATGCCTTGATCACCAATGGTACAAAATGGGATCTTATTGAATCAGTAATCGGAATTACTGGATGGAGACAGGTTGCTCATTCCGCAGATAAGCTAATCTCGACAATAAGAGATTTGAAAGTAAACAAAACAAAAGCAATTGAAGATTTGAGGGAGAAGCTAGCGAAGCTACCTAACCAACTCCTCCATAAGACAGAAGCTTTGAAGGTTCTTCGCACATTCACAGGCGTGCAAGAAATCTCAAAGGTTTTTGATCGTTTTAACAACTTGTTGAGAACTGAAGCTGGAATTGGAGATCCAAAACTCCGCCTTTATGAAATGATGAAGCTCTTGACAATAAAGCAACTAGATGAGAAACGGTTCTATGAAAATGAAAGAGTTCCAACATTTATAGGACTTGAGAATCTAGATCCCTCAGAAATATCGAAAAACGTTCACTCATTCTTTCAAAATACTGTAGTTTCTACAATAAAAGGAGTATATGATCCAGATGAAACTGTAAGAATTCGTGACCCAAATGTAATTTCAACAATCATGCGTGAACTCGAAGAATATTCCCTTTATAGGACAAGAAGGGACGTCATTGGTTTAGCATATGAGCGTTTTCTAAGCAGAGTGATGGTAGGAAGAGGAATAGGAGACTTTTTTACTCCAAGAGAGATCGTTCGCTTCATGATTGAAATTGTTGCACCACGCCCAACAGATAGTATAATTGACCCTGCAGTAGGGACTGGAGGTTTTCTTCTAGAAGCCTACAATTCTGTTTATGACAATTACGGAAGTGAAGCAGCAACTGGGATGAGAGAGAAACTATTCGGAATAGATGTCGCGGAGATGATAAGTAAACTCTGCAGGGTGAATATGTTCCTTCATGTAGGAAATAATTGGAGAAATATTGTTAGAAAAGATTCGTTACTTCTTCCGGATCTACCCATTTTCGCAACAAAGGCAGTGCAGAATCCATCTGAATATGGATTTCAGCTTTCTTTGACTAACCCGCCGTTCGGAAGAGGAAAAAACAGGAATGTCAAAGATCCTGAGAAGCTGAATGAATTTGACAACCCTGTTGCAAAAGACATAGATGGAAATATCAGAAGAGCAGGAGCCGATATGCAAACGCTCTTTCTTGAGTTGTGTGTTAGGCTTCTCAAGCCCGGAGGTCGTGGTGGAATAGTACTGGATGACGGAGTTCTAGGAAACATGTCCATGCCAATAGGTAGAGGCGCCAATGAGCCGGTCTATCTGGAATTCCGCGAATGGTTTACGAAACAAGCTATAGTATGGGCTATTATTAGTTTGCCACAGAAAGCGTTTGAACCTTATGGTTCCGGTGCGAAGGCAAGCCTCCTATTCTTCCAGCGCAGATACGATGGCATTAATGAACCTGAAGAGGTATTTTTTGGCAGAGCAAGGTTTATTGGATACAAACTTCAAAGACAGAAGTACGAACCAATCCCTTTCACAGATTTTCCGCAAATTGCATCAAGCTTTAGGGAATGGCTATCAGAAAATGGTTATTCAAATGATTTTTATGGTGAGTGCGAATGAGTACAGATGCACTCACTTGGTCAACATGTCGAACTGCTTTTGAAAATTACAGATGGGATGTTGACTATTATGATCCAGTAACTATTAAGATTCTTGAGAACTTGCGAAAGCAAAGCAGCCATAACCTATCCCCAAGATACGGTCTTGTACATGCGCTCTCTACGGTTAAGAAAGCACACGGATATGATAATGTTGTGAAGGCTCTTTCTGTTCGAGATGTAGAATCGGGCTTTATCTATCCACATGTGCCAAGGTTCATTGAACGTCCTCAGCATGGTAATTTTGTTGCGCCGAATACGGCCATTGTGACAAGAGCAGGCATCCAAGGCATAGCGGCCCCTGTCATTGAATCAAACGCCTTTTGGGATGTAATGGGTCATACATACAGCCTAGCTGAGGATCGAAAAGGTTTAGCCGCCACCTCAGATTTGTTAGTAGTTGAGGCTAAAGATGAGCTATCTGCAGAGGTATTGGCAGCTTACATTAGTTCGCCCATCGGGCGCAGTATTACCCGTCGCGTGGTTTACGGTGTCAGTAATCGTCATCTCCGAAGAGCAGATCTGGCTTCTATACCAATTCCGGACTCGTTATATGTCTTTGACAAAGAATTAAGATCCCTCACAGCTCATTTGTATGAAACTTTTGCAAAGATTCAGAGATTAGGTAATAATTACGCTCAGAAGATACAACACAATATTGGAAAAATCCGACAAATATCATCTCAAAAAGTTTTAAAGGCAAAGCTTGAACATTATCGGTTTGATTTCTCGTGGTATCAATTTAAAAAAATAAGAGATTTACTCTTGAAGTCTGGTTTTAGTGAGCTTGGAAATTATATCTCCGAAATAAAAACTGGCGGAAATGTCAAGAAAGCTGAAGCTGGAGTACTAGTGCTTGGAACGAGGGATCTTAAACCTTACATTGTCCTTCCGAGGGGGGAAAAACCACGTATTGTAGAGCAGATAAAAAAGAGGAATTGGGCAACTTCAGGTCAACTGTTAATGGCGGAGGTGGGTGGAGATATTTCAGTTGGAACAACTGCCTTCGTTCCATCAGATTGTTCTCATTGGAAAAACTTGGGTTTTTCAGTTCGTAAGAATGGAATCGCTGTTTCCCCAGATATAATAATCTTGTCCTTGAGATCCTCGAAATTAGCTGGATTCATTACCAGCTTCCTTAATTCCTTCTTAGGTCGCCTTCAGTTGAAGACTTTGGCATTTACTACAAAACAGACTAGAGTGAGACCTTACGAAGTAGACAAAATTCTAGTTCCTGAACCCGAGTCTTCAAAAGAACATTTTCAATTGCTGGAGGAGATGTACAAATCAATTATCTCGATTCGTCGAAATATCGACATAGAAATTCCAAGAAAAATGGGCTTTGATCCTGTGATGGTAATGAAAGGCGCAAGACCGTATATCAGACGCATCAAATCTTCAAGTGTCACACTTGATTCTTATGCCTAAATAAGATGTGAGAAATAAGAACCATAATAGATCTTGTTGATAAAAGCGCGCGCTGGAAATGGACTGAAGTTCCGCGGTGGTTTGTAGGAAATATCTTTCGGCTGCAAGAAATTGTTTGGTGATTATCGGAGTCATATTAGTTAAGTCATTAATATTATAGCAAGGCAAAATGAAAGAACTGCATGGAGGTCTTGAAGAAAAATCTGTCCAGTGTTTTAATCATCATTGTTATATTAATCATATTAGTAATTTAATTAATTTGACCTCTTAATTGCTTCTGATTGTTGATAATACTTACATCTCCAATTGTCTCCTGTTCCTCGTTTAGATTCAATTATCCCGGCTTCTTCCAACTCGATAAGAATTTGGCTTATACGAGATTGGGTAATAGTTCTAGTTTTTCTAACCTCTTGAAGTATGTCGGTAACAGTACGGTTTCCGTCACACAAATCATAAATTTGTTTCTTCAAAGGATCCGACAATAACTCTTGTTCTTCGGACACGCCCTTGAACAACAATCTATCTAGTTTCCTTGACACCATATCAAGCTTCTTACTTATTTCCTTAAGAATCCCTACTATGTCATCCATCGAGTACGTCGACATTTGAAACCGCTCATAAAAATTATATAAGTGAAGTTTATAAGATTAGTGATATTAGTAATATTAGTAATTTGATAAGCTTGGCGATGTAATGAATACAGAAATCTTTCCTTGGTTAACTTTTCTAGCAGGATCTGCTTTTGCCTATGCTATATTCTGGCTAGAGGGACGAAGATACAAAAAACAACAAAAAAGAGAGCAAAGATTAGAGTTAGTAAAAAAAGTTTATGACCCCTTATTGGCCGAAATACATGAGAACCTTGGAAGTCTCGAAAAGTTGGACACCCTGAAGAAATTCAAACCGAAGGGAGAACGTGTAAAGTGGGAAGAATTAGGTTTCTCCACCAGTGAATGGGAGTATGTCAAGACAAGTGGATTTTATCATTCACTTGAAAAAGATCTTGCGAAAAAACTTCATGAAATTTACGGTGGCTTTCATGAAATTAGAGTTTGGGGCGGAGATGTTGAAGGGGTGTTAAGGGGAGTTGAAGAACTGAAAATGGAAATGAAGCTAAATGTCCTCTCTAAGGAAATTAAGGAGAAAATAGAAGATTTGGAGAAATCTATTGGAGTTTGAATCCTTACGAATTCTGAACTCATAATAGAAAGAAATTATGTAAGTAAAATTAATCATATTACTAATATCATTTAAACAGGACCCTTGTGCGCGTCAAGAGATGTGTTGCATGAGTATAGTGTCTTACAGTATCATAATAGGCAACGAGTTTGTTGTTGGAAGTCGTTTAATTCGCCCAATTAAGCGCGCGCTCCAACTATTCTCATGATTTCTTAGCTCTCTCAGTGCTGGCGGAAGCTATACGATGCGCTTAACGGTAAACCTAGTCTAAGGCGCTTAACAATGGCTAAAAATCTCCCTCTTTTTTTGTTTCTAGAAAGGCGGGAAAAGACAGAGAAGACAGCTCTCTTCTAAGACATTTTTTGGACTGGCTTGAATCAAGCGGTTTTCTCCTCTCCCAAAGCTCTCTGATTTCTATAAATATACAACTAAGAGTGAAGTTCCATATCCGCAAGCTGGGTCAAGTACTCAATCCTCATAATGTGAAACATAAATATAGATATGGAATTAAGAAAACATTAATATAAACGACTCTGCTTTCTAGGTTATTGAAGTGTTGGCGGCAAGGAGATTCGAACTCCTTTACCTGCCTAATAGCCTATGAGGAGACATTTTCCCTCTAGTACAGGTTTATCGGACATAGAGAGGGAGAAACTCTCTGCTTAGGCAGGCTCCGACCACACGGTGTCGCCATTATTATTACAATAGTGAAGCCCTATATTAATATTATGGTTACAGTTTTTGTTATAGTAACCTATAGCAAGCTATAGCTTATTACAGTGGATGCACCTATGCTGCATCTATGGTACATCTGTGGTAAATTTATGGTACATTTTTCTGCACTTTTTAGACAACTTTTATGCTACTTTTCCATTTTTGTACTTTTTGTACTTTTTGTACTTATGTACATTGTACATTCGTACATTCCATTTTTGTACTTTTTGTACTTTTTGTACTTATGTACATTGTACATTCGTACATTCCATTTTTGTACTTTTTGTACTTTTTGTACTTATGTACATTGTACATTTCTACTTTTTGTATTTTTGTATTTTCCACTTTTGTACATTATACTTTTCCATTTTTGTACATTGTACAGTAATACAATAATACTTTAGCCTTAAGCAATACTTATCACTATATAGTAACTCTTAAATAGGAATAATATACTAATCATCTTATTAATAATATTCAAGGAGATAGTCTCCAATGAGTAAAGAAGAAGAGAAAGAAACTAAAGTCTATGTTGAAGGAAAACTTATTCCATTAAGAGAACTTGAAAAAGAATATGCCGAAATAAGTATAGCCGGTACTCTGGGTAATGTTAAAGTTATTGGGGTATTAGCAAAAGCAGAAAAACCATTAGATTATACAGCTATAGCGAGAAGAACAAATATGTCACAGGGCTATAGTCGGAGTATATTAAAATCATTAGCAAAAAAGAAGTATGTTCTTGAATTTCGTATTGGGAGAGCTAGAACTCTCTATTATCTTCTAACAGAAAAAGGACTTAAACTTTCTAAAGATATTACTAAATAGCCAAATAATCTTCGGCCAAGGTTTAAGTTTCGGTATGCCCTAAGTTAATAGTGCAGTAAAATAAAATCCTAACTTAGAGTTAGGTTTTTAACTAAAAACAACATGTCCACAACTAAGCTTAAACGTTAGTGAAGATAAGGCGACAAGCCATCAATTTTTAAGCCGACATTCACGAATTAGGGTTTGAGACCGGAGAGGTATCCTACCCAAAACCAGAAAGCTTCTACATACACATATTTCGATTCAAAACAAAACATCTTCTCTTTACATAGTTTTCCTTGTACAAATCTATAGGGTCTAGTTTTTGTTTTACTGAATTTTTATGGGGTGAGTCTGAATTTGTCTCTTGGATAAAGCGTTACTTCTCTTATGTTCTTTTTCCCAGTCAGCATCATTGTCAGCCTTCCCAAGCCTATAGCCCAGCCCGCATGGGGAGGCATTCCATAGTCAAACGCTTGCAAATGAGATTTGAAGGATTCTGGATTCAGATCCTGCTCTTTCAACCGTTTTGTTAGAAGCTCTTTAGACGCAATTCTAGTTCCACCTGAAACAAGCTCAATCCAACCCCACATCAAATCAAAACCTTCGCAAAGTTCTGGGTTGTCGTCGTGTGGTTTTATGTAGAAGGCTTTCAAGTCGGTTGGCCAGTCAACTATGAAGTAGAAGTATGGGTGA
>Ga0224506_10000579_pt1 | contig 30134 bp, 20 predicted proteins | sample SF_Jan12_sed_USG_2_FD_169108 | JGI IMG/M metagenome (GOLD analysis project Ga0224506, IMG submission 169108) | Sediment microbial communities from San Francisco Bay, California, United States - SF_Jan12_sed_USGS_8_1 | ecosystem: Environmental > Aquatic > Marine > Sediment | place: USA... | reverse complement strand
TTGTTTCATCAAAACTGGCCTCATCAAAACCTATTGAAAAAGTCCTAAGTTGATTACTAGTGTAATTATGAATTATGGATACAATAGTCGATGAATCAAGACCACCTGATAAATAAGCTCCAACAGGCACATCAGAACGAAGGCGTATTCTTGTTGCATCAATCAATAATTCTTTAAGCTCACCTGCTAATTCATCATCGCTTCCCGTAAGATAACTTCCATTTTGTGGAAATTCCCAATCCCAATAACGCGTTTTACTGACTTTTCCATTTTCAATAACTAACATTTCTCCAGGAGATACTTCAAAAACATTCTTGAACATAGTTTCAGGGCTAACTGGTGCCCAAAAACTAAAGATCTGATCTAATGCATTATGATTAAGTTCTGGTGGAGTTTTAAATGCAGCTAATAATGATTTCACTTCTGAAGCAAAAAGTAGCTTTGAATCACGTTGCGTATAAAAAAGCGGTGCAATGCCAATACGATCTCTAACTAATAATAAACGATCTTTATTGCAATCATATAATGCAATAGCAAACTGACCATTTAGATAGTTAACAAAGTCATCCCCATATTGTTCATACAAATGCACTATGACTTCAGTGTCTGAATGAGTAAAGAATATATGTCCCTTGTTCTCAAGAGATTCTCTGAGCTCGATGAAATTGAAGATTTCACCGTTAAACACTGTCCAGACAGATTGATCTTCATTATGAATTGGCTGATCACCGGTGGTTAAATCAATAATACTTAAACGCGCATGTGCCAATCCAGCATTCTCAAATAATTTGATGCCTATACCATCAGGACCTCGATGATGTAATTGCTGGATCATGCCTTGTAAGCATTTCTGATCTATATTTCGCCCATTCTGGAAATCATAAATTCCTGCAATCCCACACATAACTCTAAAAAATCCACTTAAATAACTGATTAATCAACAAGATTGGGACAAAGAGCAATCCCTACAATATAGTGTAATAATACATGGATAAATGTTGGAATCGAACTACCCGAACGGGCCATCATCTACAACTCACACTTTAATTAGTGCTTCATGTAATGTAGCGATTATGGGCATTTAGATAGACCACTGATCCAACTTCTAATTACACCCATGGCCTGAGTATCTACATTAGTAGTACCTAACGGTGGCATACGATATTGCCCGGAGTCTTCCATGCGTAACACTAAAATGGATGAATCTGGATCTCCTGGCGCCACAATGACTGGAGTGGGTAAACCAAAACCATTTCCAGAAGGTGCCTCGTTACAAATTCTTGAATCTGCTAAAGAAGTTGTCATGCGAAGATCTATGTTTCTACCAGTTGGGCCTCCAGGCTGGTGACAACCTGCACAGTTCGAATGAAGATAACTACGTGCCCGACGTTCTACTGAATATGCTGTATCATCAATAGCATAAAAGGCCGTGGATTTTTCTGCGTCACTCAATGGATTGGTCAACACGTTGATACTTTCCAAGGTAATCAGCTGATTCGCATTAATACCTGTACTGGGATAAGCAAAAAGCCTATTCAGTTGCCCAATCTCTGGCCCTAAAGTGAAGCCGGCAATGGCCGTGTGACATGCATCACACTCAGAACGACTAGGGTAATGCCAGATTTGGCCACCAAAGTCTTTATATTTATAGTTAGTGAGCAGTGTTGCATCTGTTTCCGTGTCGTTCCATTCATAGCTGTAACCTTTCCACCCAGCAGGCTGTTCATGATGTAGCAGAAGACGGGTCTCTATTAGCTGTCCACTGCTGAGGTAAAAATGTTTACCTACCACACTGCCCACAGGAAGATCAAAACGACCCTGGCTATCTACATTGATTGTTGTACCATCAGGTATAGCCATAAATCGGCCTTTATTTGCAGAGTCAGCCCATAATAATGCATTGATATCATAGGGAACAACACTGCTAGAAAAGGCTTTGGTGTCAGTAGCCTGAAAACACCCCCAATCAGAAAGTAATGCTGGAATCTGGTCTGTTGTCGTATTTGTATCTGCTGTAATTTTATGGATAGTACCGCCAGAGATGTTAATAACATAGAGTTCTCCAGCATGATCCTGAGCAAAGGAAGCTATCAGTAAAGTGGTGTCGAGAAGTAATGTTGAAGTGTATTGATTTGGTTCCAGCCCCCAGATTTTTCCATGACCGTAATCAGCATAAAGATAGTGACCTTGTAAAAAACTAACATTTGTACCCCGGTAGACATATCCTCCGGTCACTGAATATCCCTGGGTGTGATCATATTCTGCTACTGGTAAAGTTAGTCCTGTTTGATCACATATTGTAGCGTTGTAGCAGTGCATGCCTTCCATGGTATCCCAGCCATAATTGCTACCCTTGGTAATGATATCTATCTCTTCATAATTTGACTGACCAACATCACCGGCCCAGAGATCACCTGTCAAACTATCAAAACTCCAGCGCCAGGGATTTCGCAAGCCATATGCATATACTTCAGGAGCTCCACCGCTAACGAAGGGATTATCAATGGGGATTGTATAGCTGCCAGATGCACCATCTCCTACATCGATGCGTAACATGGCACCCAAAGAAGTATTTGGGTTCTGGGCATTCCCTGCTGGATCACCCCCACCACCGTCACCTAAACCAATATAAAGATAGCCATCCGGACCAAAAGCAATTTGTCCACCATTATGGTTACTAGCAGGTTGTGGCACGGCTAGTATGATTTGTTCAGAGCTGGGATCAAGAGACTGACCTGTTTCATCCAAATTGAACCGGGATATACGTGATACGAGTGCTGAAGTATCATTCGTGTATGAGAGATAAACATAACCATTTGATGCAAAATCGGGATGAAATGCCATACCCAATAACCCTGTTTCTGCACCGAAGGCAAGGCGATCAGCAATATCAATATAGGGCGAGACTGAACTTACTGTCACATTATTTTCAAATTTGATTACCTGCCCTGTTTGTTGCACGACATACCAGTAGGCGCTGTCACCCGGCGCCATATACATGGCAAGTGGAGAAGTTAAATTTGGCAAATCAGGATAAGGAGTTTCTAATAAAATACTGGAGGCCACTGGAGGTGCAGCTGGTGCTACACATTCTGTTAAGTTGGATGGCCGAGTTTCAAGTCCGCTCACACCAGCTGCTTTGAGGTTAACGGTGACCTCCAAAGAGTCATTGGCTATCTCACCATCGAGATCCACCATCAGATTGAGCACATAACTTCCTATCTCGGTAAAAGAGACTGAAGTATCTTCCGCAGCTGGATCGGTGAAATTAGCGATACCGGATACTGGCCCAGATATCATAGACCAAGTATAGATGACTGAACCTTGTAAAGGCAGGCTGTCTTTAGTCACGGTAGCATTAAGATTGAGACTATCAGCTTTAACAATAGACTGATCTAAACCCACATCTACTATGAGGTTCGGGGTGAGCTGGGTTGGCTTATCGTCAGTTGGAGGCTCTTTTGAGCAAGCGATTAACAAGCTAATTAAAGCTAAAATTATAAATGCACGGCCAAATAAAGCCTTTTTTATTTGTTGATATTCCGTTTTCATGTTCCCAATCCTTAGAACTTAATAAAAAATACCACAACAATAATATATGGATCAAAATAAAGGTTGAACTACCTGAATGGGTCATCATAAACAGATTTTACTATATGATTATGGAATTACTCATAATAAAACTATATTCTCACATGGTTGTAAATTCAAAACAGCATAAAAACGCTCGAGCAAAATTGTTTAATATGAGAAGCGGTAAATATTGCTAAAACCATAAAATATGCGCAACGCGTCTAAAAATTAAATGCAATAGTGCATAAAATCAAAAAGTTATATTAACTACTGCACATATAAATAAAATGACTTAACCAATACCGTGAATTGATTTTGTCACAAATCACAACGACGTCTTTTATAAAGCAGACTCATAAGCACCAATATCAGGAGCTGTTCCTGTTGGTCGTTCCTTTTGCTCAATATCTTCTAAAATATTTGTATCAGTACCCATGTCTATCGCGGGACTATTCGATAGAAGTCGGTAATCATGATTTAAAGGATCAAGAAAGATAGAATCTATAGCCGTTACAACAAACTCACCGACACCCAAAGGACTGCTTTGTGTACGAGTGTAAATATTATGGGAAATATCTCCTTGCATAGCATCCATTCCATCAATAATATTATTTTTAATCTCTAAACCATTTATAACGCCTTGCTGGTTGTAAAATCCACCTCCCCAGCTATTGCCTGATAAAAGATTATTATGTTTGATAATCACATTCGATGAATTACCACTCCAGCACGCCATCGATTGATTACTTCCATTGCCATGAAAAATGTTATTAATTATTCGGAGACCATAAGCGTTCTGGAATGTAAACGGTATATTGGAGTTGAATACTCTATTACGGGCAACCAGGATATCTGTAGCTCCTAAATATACGGAAATGCCATTGCTATGGACACCTGTGGATTCATCTATATAATTATCGATAATTTCTCCATGATTTCCACCTGCATAAAAAATTGGAGTCCGTCCCAATTTAATCAACCTGTTATTCTGGATTTTAATATTATCTCCTGAAACAGCGATTCCCCTTAATCTCGCATTAAGCGTGAGATAGTTATCTTTAATCAAGGTAAAAGTAGTATTATGCAAATTAATCAGATTTCCAAAAGTATCATTCCGCCATTTCATAATCTCATTATTTTTTATAATAATACCGGATTCAGTTGAAGAATTTTTATTGATAGCTGTTCCAATACCCTTCTGAATCCTGAAGCCATCAATAGCAATATTACTGTGGCTGCCTATATTGAAACTTGTGCTTCTTACAGAGATGGTTATTGCGGCAGTATGAGAATTTATACTACTCAAAGGCCATAAGTATATCTCCTTCGAACTCTCATCAAAATAATATTCACCTGCTTTATCTAGTATTGAATCATTGAGATTATTGGCTATTGCCATCTTGAATCTATCAACCTGAGTATATGGAGAAGCCCCCAAAGCATTGAACGTTATTCTATTTTCTGCTGCACTAAATGCTGTTATTTTTCTGAAATCCACTTCATTAGATGAACGCCATACAAAAGCGTAGGAACCTACCAACTCATTGCCTCCAATACCTGCAAACCAGCTATCAGTAGCCGTAGTGTCAGTTAAACCTGAAACCAAGTGATAACTGCTGTGATTATCCATAAAGAATGGATCAGGCGGATTAGGATGCTGAGACACAAACAGTATGTCATCGCCCTGATACAGGTTTGAAGACAGGGCTGTGGTTCCAGCCGGTGCAGTTGTGTGATAGATATTTTCCCAATTGCTATTTCCTCCACAATCAGTAGCTGAGCTACATTGTGTCCAATTATTTAATGGCTTCGAGCCGTCGATAATAGCCCTTCCCACTCCCCAACCATCTCCTTTATAGATGATAGGATTGGTTGAAGTACCACTGCCATTAATTACTATCCCCCCCTCATATAATACTCCAGCTTTAAAAAGTACCATATCTCCAGGCTGCAAAGTTATACGGGCATTTCCCGTAGCATCGGGATCACCTGGGGCATGCTTCCAGGCTGTATCTGCTGATGTTCCCAGTTGCAAATCATCTCCACCTGCAAAGTCCACATAATATTTTCTTAACGGTTCATAAGTGTCCAAAAAATCTGTTTCAGAAGAAGTATTGGAATTATTATCATTTAGAGTGGGTGATAGATTAATATTGTTATCAGGAATATTATCACCTGCGCCACCACACCCAGTTAAGAATAAAGTGACCACCAAGACCAATAAACTAACTTTGTTTCGATAATAATGAATCATTTCAATCACATTTATAAAGTAAACTGGTATGCACCAACACTATTGTGTTCTGCGTCACGAACAGGACCATCATCCTGAATGAAACCATCAGCATTAATACTACCCAGGCTAAACCTTGACTGGGTAGCAACATCACCAAAATATACAGCTTCACTATTTACATTAAGGCGATAATCTAAAACTTGATGATGAGCACCTGTAAAATCCACTTCAGCATCAACGCCGATAAAGAAATTATTAGTAAAATAGTCAATTGGATAATCATCTGCTTGACTAGTCATAATTTTCGAGCCCACATCTGGAGGTGTGCTTAAAAATTTATGTGCGTTGTCATATAAAGAATAAGTCCAGAAGATATTGTTAGCGGTTTTTGCTGTCTGAGGCAGCATAGCAATTCCAAGCATAATATTATTATAGATAAAAAGACCAGAACCATCATAGCCACTCGCCAGAGAGTGTACGACTATGGCCACGTTGAGACGATAATTAGCATTTGTAGTATCCCTTAAATGACCAGTAATGGTGTTGTTTCTGACAACTACGTTCGTGCCAAGATTATTCATTCTTATAATATTAGTATTATGGATATCATAGAAAAGATTATTTTCAATGATAATGTTGTTATAGGCCGTTTCACCTCCAGCCGCATCCTGTCCGTAAAACATAATTCCTGATGAACTTCCAACGTCATGAAAAATATTCCCTCTAATCCAGACATCGTTGCTTCGAATAGCTACACCACTAGAATGTGGGAAGCTCGAAGTGTCACCCGCGATATATGGAGAATTAGGATCAACATCGTTTGTGTCAAAATTTGAATCATAAGTATTGTTTTTTTCTATTATAAAATTACTATTACCATCTCCATAATTAATGGCACTTGACCCACTCAGATTGTGAATATGATTTCTACTGAAAGTCATATTTTTTGTATCACTAACAGTAATCGATCTGCTAGCCTTAGATATATCACAATAATAAATTAAGACGTTCTCTGAATTTTTTACCCTGAAACCTGAATCTGTTACATATTTATGCGTGTAATTACTAATTTTGCTGTTTCTAATTTCAAAATTATTTACATAAGTTAGAGTCACTACATATATTGAATCTACTCCCCCAACACTAAATTCAATATTATCAAACCGTAAATAAGTATCCCTTAAGGTACTATTTACTACTGAAAGACCTGCTATAACCGGTGTATGTCCAGTATCTGCTTTAAACGTAATCCAATCTGTACGATCATTAGCGTTATTTTGAGAGAAACGTCCATAATTTCCATTACGTAAAATAATGGTATCTCCTGAGCTCATAACACCAAATATTTTGTTTAAAGTTTGCCAGGGTGCAGTACTTGAGCCATCCCCATTTACATCATTACCATTATTTGCATCCAGATAATAAACATGAGTAGCTGTTTCAGTATAAGCCGCTGTAGGTTCAATACCATAACCAGTTATTGCAGAGGGAGTATACTGAGGGGTTGTTACTTTTGTTGAACCGGTAATTACGGTAGGAGCTTCTCCTCCACCACCACAAGACGTAACAAACAAGCTACAAATAATAAATAATATTAAGTTTTTCATGATAAATAATTTCCTGAATATATTAATCTCTTCATATGGTTATCAGCACTTTTTAAATAAACTTGAGGTAGTAGTTCACACTTCACATGAGCATACTCACAACATGGATTTATCTATCTATAACTAAACATCCATTTAATATTTATTGAATAAAAATTAGACCGCACGGTACTTAGAAGAGAATATAGTTGTATTTAATACGTCTAAATGTGATATAGGTCGACTAAACAAACAAAGAGAAGATCATTAATTAGATTTATGAATATCGTCACATGAAACATGTGATATGCGTCACTTTAATAATGAAATGATTTTCACAAACAAGTTGAGAGGAAGATGTTATAGAATGATGAGGTGGGTTTTATAATATATATTCAATCTGCAATTTAAATAAACATATTAAATCTGAACAATTAAATTATATAATTAACATGAAATAAGCATTCAAACACTTACATTTTTTATATCAATTAACTCAGATACAGTAACAAATTTAAATCCTTCCTCTAACAGTTTTTCAATTATGAAAGGAATAGATTCTATTGTGGTTCTGCGTGACAGAAACATAGGATGTAATAAAATTATAGAACCTGGCTTTGTATTTTTAACTGCGTAATCAACAATGTTTTTTGGATCTTTCGTATCAACAAATTTCTCAGGCTCAATATCCCACATAATAGTTGGGATTGATTTCTTGCTTAAATACAGAGGCAAAGTAATTAATTTTTTGCCGTAAGGAGGCCGGAATATTGTCTCGCCTTTATAGCCAGTTTCACGTATAAGTTGATTTGTTTTATCTATTTCATCTTTAACAAATTTACTACTAACAAATACCATTTTTTTATGCGAATAAGAATGATTTCCTATTTGATGCCCGCACTTTACAATAGTCTTTGCTAAATCTAGATTTTTTTCAATTTCTTCGCCAATAAGAAAAAATGTGGCCTTGATACCGAAAGGTTTTAGTTTTTCTAAAACTTTTTCCGTATACACAGGCATTGGCCCATCATCAAAAGTTAAAGCGATAACCTTTTCATTTGTATTAACTCTATTAATTAATTTACCAGCAAACTGTATTTTTCTGCTTCTGGAAAATCGCCAACCGATAACTATTAATACAAACAAAATAAAAAACAAAATAATTACATTAAACATAAAATTTAAACACCTATTAATTATATCAGTTAATCATCTAGTAAATTATGTTGCGAACATAACCTAATAAAAAATTTTATTTCAAGTCAAAATATCGCGTGTTAATTTTTTACAAAGGATCTGAGTTCATCTATCAACATGTCTAAATTTTCTGAATCAATCGAGGCAGTATTACAACCATCTTCAAAAATTTTATTTATTGATTTATGTAAACTATCTTTGTCATTTGCTATATATATACCCGGCGTATCTTTAAAATATGAGACCGTTGCAATTTGATGATCATTTCGTATTTCGCCTAACTTAAACTCTCTTGGCATAATAACCAATGGTTTATTAAGATCAATACAGTTCAGTATTGTACCCATACCAGCATGTGCAATAATTAAATCGGCATCAGTAACTAACTGCATCCACTCACGGGGATTAATATAATTTTTCACCTGGCAATATTTAGAAACAAAAGTACTTTTTCCACATTGAACTACTACTTCTATATCTCTATTTAAAGCTGCCCACTCATCGATTGCCACAATAAGCCTGTCAAATGGTAGTTGTGAGCCTACTGTAACAAAAATCACAATACGCTACCCTTATAAAATGGGCCTTCTGGTTTTTCCAAATGTTTCCATTGAGTTAACCATAAATCTGCGAAACGTTTTACCTTTCTGCCAGATACAGATAGTTGTTTAACATTAGCTACACTGTCTATCCATATCGTTTTTGCACCTAATAGTTTCCCAATAAGCAGCGAAAAAAAGCCTGGAGCAGCCCCAGTAGATATAACAATATCTGGACGTAAACGTAACATAATAAAAAATATTTTTAGTGATAAAAATATCAGGCCAAGTTTTTCATCTAGGTGTGCGTCAGGGATAATATATAAAGGAGCAGGATAAACATCATCTTTGACTCCATTAGTTGTTGTCATATAATGTACATCCATCCCATCAAAAGCGGGTGATATCTTTTTTAATTGCACCCAATGTCCCCCATGAGAAGACACAAGCAAAATTTTCTGTCTCATATAAAACACTCTCTTTATTTTTGAATTTTACCTTGTTATTTACGGGATGACATGTCCTTTTCCCATTGATAATCAGATATATTTTTCAAAATATTTTTCGCGTAAAATCGAGTAATAATACTAATGTAAATATATATTGCTAATTTTGGCCATTTATGCGGTTTTTTTAAAAAACTATAAAGCGCATCAGTATAAGGTTTTTTTTCATTATTAAGAAGCTCTGGATATTTTTGAGCTAATTCCATTTGCCCCAAACGACTACGAATTTTAATTTTTAATAACCATTTCAATGTTATTGGCGCCTTTACTATTGCATAAGCACCTTCAACATTTCCTCGTTCTTCCTCATTAAATAATGCTCTAACATAACCATCATCAGCGATAATATTTGGAAATATATCGAAACGACTACGTCCTTCTTCAGATAAAGCATATACGCCTGCACCCATCATGCCACTGCGGCAATAAGGTAACGACAACCAAATATCATAATATGCTTTCACAAACCAATTAGAATTTGAAAAATCCATCTTAGGTGTTGGAGAGACAGCCAACAATTCCCCCTCGACTAAAGTATCAATAATTTTTTTCAACGAACCCTCTGCTAACTGAATATCTGCATCCATATACAATTTTGGAAATGAGGTTGCTTTTGAATCACCAATATTTAATGCATTAGTTTTAGAAGGGATTTCAGTATTAATCAAATTAATATTATTAAATTTAATTGCCACGTCATGGGTATTATCAGTACAACCGTTAGTAATAACAAAAATTTCATCGTTAGTATCAACTTGACTCAATAAAGAAGATAACGTACATGAAATCACTGATGATTCATTATGTGCCGGTATAATTATACTTGACATTCATACAACTCTTAATATTTTTTATAAATTTATAATTTACTATTAATTACGTTATATAACTCTAAAAAAGTAAAACTAACTTTATAAGTATACAACAAGGATAAAACTAAAAAACGTTGTTCATTTTTTCAAACAATAAATATATTTTACTAGATTTTTTAATAATCTAGATAACAACACATCACAGTATATATATTATTGCAGTAATATTTAATATGGCATACCTAACAATGACTTACATGGATTCTTTAACACATCCGGATGTCCTATGGAAGTTACTTCCATATTACCACCACTGGAAATATTAGTTTTCTGCCCCTTTTGAGGGTACGTATATTTCATTCTACCTGACGTAGATTTATTAAAACTTATAATATCTCCTTTACCTGGAATCCATTTATATTTTTTATTTTGTTTCCACGATAATTTCGTATATATATTATGAGAAACTAGTCCGCTCGTTGGATCAAACAATAAGCCATCAAGCACAGAATTTACAATTTCAACTTCACTGGTTTTTTTGCTTATATAAAGTGACTTTGCATACTGGTTTAAAATTACATTATTATAAAATTTCAGATCATTGCTGCCACCCCAATCTGCCGCAGTATAATTATTTTCATTAGAATGAAATATATTCGCAGCAATGATAGTTTTAAATGAATCATTTGAGGTGAATGCAGACAACCCATTTGCAACACAATTGTTAAAAACGTTATTATTTGTACTGCCTAAATATACTGATATACCATTTGAATGAACACCTTGTATATTACTTAACGTGTTCTCTTCTATGCTGCTATTATTAACACCAAAGTAAGCAATACCTGTTCCAGATACATCCTTAATTATATTATTTTTAGTAACTATATTGTTTGATTTCATGACAAGAATCCCTCTGTTTGGACTGCTTCCTTGTATATTATTATTAATAATTTTTATCTTATCTCCATGTAAAATGGTAATAACACCTGATCCATCTATCGCTTTATGGTTTTGCAAAATATTACTATCAAGCACTATATTGCGTGCTGGTGTTAAATTATTTCTTCCATATATTTTAATACCTACACCTACTCTTCCATCCGTATTAATACTTCCATTCTTTTCAATAACAAAACCTCTAACAACGATATTGCTGGCAGATATATTAACTCCTACCTCTCTTGCTGAGTAACTAACCTTAGCCAGTCCATCGTCATAAGGTATCATATAGACAACATTGTTTTCATTGTTATAATAATATTCACCCTTTTTATCCAAAGCTGATGCAGAATTAACAATAATATATCTACTACCTTTAGAGAACTTCACTGGTTTAAAATATATTCTTTTAGTATCGTTATCAATTTTAATAATCTCACGTCTATATATTCGATTCCCTCTCCCCCAAATTATTAATGAAGAATTTTTCCATGAACTACGAATTTTATTAAAGCTATCTTTATTAATTTTAAGATATTCACTACCTATTTCATTAGCATTAACAAGAGTGTATTTATCAATATTCATTTGAGAATGAAAGTCATCAATATCAATATAATTTGATTCATGTAAACTCGCATCTCCAGAAAAAATATTTAAACCATCCCTTATTTTAATATTCATATTTTCAGCACATAAAACCGTTTCATCTTTAACGGGATGTTTGCATTTATAAATATTTGCAATTTCATCTGAACCATCGATAATTGCATTTCCCTGCCCAAAAGTACCCTCCGTATTACCATCAAATATAATTGGTAACTTATATGTACCATTAATGTTGATATCTAAAAATCCTTTATATTTTACGCCACCTTTAAACAATATCTGGTCACCAGGTTCAAGCTTTATATTCCTTGCTGCTCTTACATCACCAGGATAATATTTTAATGGTTTATTCTTGTTGGTACCTATATTTTTACTGTCTCCATTATCATAATCAACATAATATGTAACAGCACTACATTCATAAAAAGTAAGCAAAGATATAAATATGGCACCTATTTTTAGTAGCATTTTTCGTATATCCTCTCATATCAGAATATTTGATTTTTTTAAACAATCAATTATGTATGAAATTCTCCATTTTGTAGATAGCCCAATCAGGTAATATTTATTCTATTTTTAATAACTCACATAATGTTGAGCCTGTCAATATGTGATAGTATACATAGTATAGAAAACTGCCATATTACGTATAAAATGTCTCACTAAGCCTCTATTTATATGAGTTAGCAATAATTGTTTTGGAGATAAACTGTGAGTAAAAATAATTTTTCAACAAAAAATAACAGGCTAAATATAGATAATCTTACATTTAGACGTCAATATTTCATATCCAACACTATAGTCAATATTTTCCCAACTTGGTCTTGTACTCAAATAACTTCAAATTCTTTTCTATACACACATCCTGATTTAGAGATATCTACATTCAATATTAAATCATCAACCATTTGTGTTGTTGGCTACTGTTTTTACCCATCTGAAGGCATTCATGACAATGCATCAACGATTGCATCTCTAGTCGGCACATCTGAAACAAGTGACGCTCTTATAAAATCATTTTCAAAAGCTTGCGGCAGATATGTTGTTTTTGTTAAAAATCAAAAAGAATACTGTGCCTTTGCTGATCCAGTGTCACTAAGAACGGTATATTACAATAAGGATCACACAAGTATTGTGACTGTAGCTTCAGATATAAATATTTTCAAACACATATCACCCCAAACAGTAACCAAAGAACTAAGGACAGATGCGGTTAATTTCTATAAACACGAATTTAAATTAAATGGGGACGGAAATGCCTGGATAGGTGATGAAACAATTTATAATAACATCTATAAATTATTACCTAATACCATTCTTGATATTAACAGGCTAAATATGAGCCGATACTGGCCCAAAAAACCTATTGAAAATAATTCAACCGAGTATGTAGCAGATAAAGCTGCTGAATATCTTAAAGCTGTTTTAAAGCAAGCTAAAAGTAGACAAAAACTTAGCATCGCAATTACAGCAGGTTATGACAGTCGTATAATGGTCGCAGCAACATATCATTTCAAAGACTCTATACAATACTTTATAGATAAACATGAATATATGGGAGTCACACATCCGGATATTGTTATCAGTCAATCAATCGCAAAAAAATTAAATCTTAATTTCACTGTTAACAATCAAACATTTTCCAGCTCACATGTACCACTTACATTCAAAAATATTTATTACAACAACACTTTCTATGCTGGTGAAAAACGATTGTCTACAGTATATTTTTACTATAATAAATACAACACATACCTGAATGTTTGCGGTGTAGGGGAGATTGGACGAACAAGATTTGGGCAAGATCGTTTTCCAGTAAGTCCCGAACGGCTATCATATAAATATGGATATATTAATTCACCGTATGCAACAAAAGCCGTTTCCAAATGGTATGCTAATGTTAAAATAATTTGTAAAAATATGAACTTAAATCCTTTTACATTATTTTACTGGGAAAATGATCTAGGTAATTGGGGAAGTGTCGGTAATTGTGAATCTGACATTGCAATTGAAGAATTCAATCCTTTTAACTCCCACTATTTACTGGAACTTTTACTTTCTGCACCTAATGCTGATACTAAATGTACAGAAAATAAAGTTTTTGATTTGATTATTGAAAAACTATGTCCACAAATAGCAGATATACCTATTAATCCAGGCTTTACTCTCGCAGGAAAAATAAAAAAAGAACTAAAAAAAGAACCTGTTTTTACTATCCTTGACTATTTTCTTTACATTTTCAAAACAAATTTAGCGCATGTTAAAAAAATTCTTAACATGTCTTAGAAAATATAAATTAACACCGTCGTTATGAATTCAGCCATTCTTTTCTTCTTTTCCATACCTCACTCCATACAAGCGACTCACCTTCATATCTTTTATTAATTAACGACAGTATTTTATGTGCAATCATTTTATTAAATGGATACAACAAGTATAGATACCTTCCTAACGTATATTTATATTTTCCCCAGTGTTTTTTCATTAGTAAAATTTTAGCTTTAAATAATCTTATCTTTGTTTCTTCCTTAATACTTCCAGATGCACCACCATAATGTATGATTATGGCATCAGGGGTTATTAACGGTTTCGCTCCGTATTTGACAGCTCTTAAACATAAATCTGCATCTTCGGCATACATAAAAAAATCATTATCAAAGCCATCAAGTGTATTCCACAAAGATGTTTTTATTAACAATAAACATCCCGATACTATATCAACATATTTAATCGTATCTCTTTTCCAACCAGCATATTGCTCGCTATTAAATAGTGGACTATTTTTAAATAATAAAGAAAGCCCAAATGTTCTACAGAAAATATTCCATAAAGTCACTTTTTGCCAGCATGATGTTGGATTTAAGCTTTTATCTCCAAAAAGTGTGATGCCGCCCCATATCATTGAATCTTGATTACGAATAGAAAATGATACAAGATTATCAATTGCTTTATCCAGTACAACCGTGTCTGGATTTAATAACAATATTAAATCTGATTTAACGTATTTTGCAGCTACATTATTACCAGCAGCAAAACCAACATTATCGGGAAGTCTTGTTAGATTTACTTTATTACCAAATTCTTTCTCTATTTTTTCTGCTGAACCATCAGAAGATGCATTATCAACTACTATTATTTCAAAATTTGTTGTTGTAGTTTCATTAAACACTGACCTAATACATGCCAAAGTCATTTCACATGTATTATAACTAACAATAACAATTGATAATGCTGGTTTTTGTTCATCTGACATGTTTTTTCTCTTTAATATTATTCATATTAAAATTATTTTCTGACAATGCGACTGTAATACCAATTAATAAATAACTTAAAAGTAACGGTGGACCAAATAAACTTACCGACATGCTTGATATATCCAGTGCAAGTATTGTTGCTAACAATCCATAAAGTAAACTTTTATTTTTATCATCAGAATGTATTCGCCTCGCAGAAATTGCTCGCTTAAATGTTTTTACATGGATTGCAATATACATAAGCATTGCTGGTAAACCCCCATATAATCCAATCATTAAGAAATGATTAACAATATCTATATGTAATCTTCCATCCAATTGTTGTGCCCAGTGATGTGGCATATTTGATCCAATCCCAAACAACCAATATTCATTGAGGTTATTCACTGCAATTTCTAACAGTCTCGTTCTATACCAGGCAGTGCCACTATTTAAAGCCACATAATCTATTAAATTATAAAAATGTCTATTTGATGCGATTTCAAGAAAAATGGCAAACATAACAAACGAGATAAAAATAGGCTTGATATATTTTGTTCTTTTTTCAAAAAAAGAAAATATGATTATAAAAGAACATGCTAACCATGGTCCGCTTGACATAGATGTTAATGCGGCTATAAAAGCTGATAGCAAAGTTATTTTATATCGAAAGTTATTTTCGACATATTTACGAATTGACCATATCATACCAGCCGTCATCATCATAAACATGCCAAAATATATATGAACAGATGTACTAGCTTTAGCTCTCAACAAACCTAACCGATAAGAGTTAGGTTTATTAATCCATTGCCATTCTCTAAACTGAATAAGCCCCATATAAGGTGAAGATGAAGTTGTTGTCTCAATTACACCTAAAATACACATAATGATAGCCGTAATAGCCAACCAACCATAAAATGCTTTAACATCATTTTCATTTTGAAAGGACATTCTTGCAATAAAATACATTAATACTGTATCAAGACCCCAGCCTATCATCTGTGTCGTATAGCTTATTACTGAATCAGCAATAATTGTTGCAAATATAACCCATAACCAAAGAACAACAACCATAACATCGATACTGTTTTTTTTAATTTTACGATGTTTTCCTTTTATTAGTAATCGCATTAATAATAACAAGGCTGCTAGTCTAGGAATTGAAAATGCAATAGGACCTATTGGTACTCTAAGAAATTCTGGCCAAATAATCATTGAGAACACGATAAGACCAACAACAGCTCCAGTATTACGATTAACAAGTACATATATACAAAATATGAATGCAAGTAAAAGTGTAATATCTGTCATTTGTATTTTTCTATTTTAATTCTTGAATGTAGCTTTTTAATAAATATTCTTTTTACAGTACCATATACCGATTGTGCTTTATCTTTAATAGTGAGCTGTGTTAACCAATATTTAAAAAATACAAAGCCCTGGTATTTTGGAAAAGGAGCACCAAATAACCGTAGCATTAATAACCTAGCCCAAACTGTACCTTTTGTAAGTAATAGATTAGGTTGTGAACCTGGTAATAATTTGTAATTTTTACTCTCAAGTATAAGATATCCATCTTTTGCTGCAGCTTCAATTAATTCTAAACCACGTTTAGTTCTGGCAACAATTAACGATTTTCCCTGCTCATTTGGTAAAACATCTCTATACCATGGATCACCTACAGAAATATCAGAAAATTCACCTGTATGATCTGGACAAATATAGCAGCGCCATTGTCTGAATTTTTGTAAATAACCCCATGACTCTGAATATGTTTTTGTTACCGTTTTACATTTACCTTTATCGAAAAAAGAGGCTCGCCATAAACCTGGCCACCCATTCCCTCGGTAATTAAGGCTTTTTAGTGAACTGAGATCATTTACACCATTATTCTTTAATAGATTGATATTACCTTCAAGTGATGGAACACCTGCGCAAAAAAATCCAATTCGTATTGGAATATGCTTATCAAGCTCTGGCCGGATTTTTTTAGCATTATGTACTGCAGCAATGTCACAAGGTTTACCGACAAAAACATATTTTTCAGCTTTGTCAGCTACAAACTTTAACCCTTCTGCTGGACTTGCCGGTGAATAACGAGAACCAACACTTTTTAACAAATCATGTCTATTTTTACTTAAAACCGTTTTATTTATATATGGGATATTTTCATCAGCAGATGTATGTATAACACCATTTGCAATACCTTTTTCCAAGCAATAAAGAGCTAACACGGTAGAAGCGCCACCACTTGAACCAGATAATCTTATTTCTTCGTCAGCAGCATAGCCTTCCCAAACACTATAAACATTTCCCCAGCCATCACTTAACTCAGAAATAATATTTTCATCATTATCAATATTATTTTCACGTTTTAAGTGTATACCAGGGCAAACCGCTAGAGCCTCGCCTGTTTCATCTACACATTTTTCTATTAAAAAAGGACGTTTACCATATTCGAGACTGTCTAACATTTCAAAACGCAAAGGTTCAATATATGCACACATACCACAACCAGTACATAATTGATACTCAACAACATCTATTATTGATTTAATTTTTTTCATTATAATTTAAGAGCCTTATGAAAAATAAAACACTAATTTAAGATGCCTTGAGGAAGATAAAATACTTTATATTTTTCTTTATATTAGGCATAGTTTTAAGTGATACAAAAAAAAGAGTGAGTGACATCAAGAAAATAATCACTTTATTCCAAATAAAGTAGTCATTTAAAATATTTACGTTATCCATCAGCATGATAATTAATCCAGAAATAAAACAGACAATTGCAGGTTTATAATTTGCAATTAATTTATGATTTACCTTCTTCAACAGCAATTCCATCGATATAATAAACGCAGCCAATTCTCCTAACAAACCTATCATTATTATTGATACGACATCAACACCATACCATGCAAATAGTACAGCAAATATAAATGCAACACCTCTCGCACTGTTAGACAACATCGGATTTTTTGTATCACCGACTGACATAGCCACTAATATTGGTCCGGATTTTGAGATGCGAATAAATTGCATAAAAGCGAGTAATGCAACCACCTTTCCGCCATCCGTATAATCTACACCAAATAAAAATACAATTAGCTCGGTGCCAATCAAAGAATAAAAAAAACTTAAAATCAACCCTGACATTAAACAATAATTTATTGCTAGCATACTTCTTTCAGTAAATAACTGAGTATCTTCTTTAGAATTTGCAAGCCATGGCAACATCATTGAAGATAATATTTTTGTAATAATCAATGCTGGTGATAACGTTAAGATAAAGGCTGCACTGTACCATCCAAGAACTTCCATTGAATATGCACGTCCCACAATCGCCTTATCACCTTGTAAAATTATAAGCATTAACATTCCATTTATTAGTAATGGCCAGCCAAACTTATACATTCTAGTTATATCACTTTTTCTCCATCGAATTGAATATTTTCTATTAGCATAAATATGCGACAAAGAAACGTATAAAATAGCATTGATGAGTAACAGCCAAACCACTGCAGCATAACTCTTCAGCCAAAGAGTGAGGGGTATTGATAACAAAAGGACTATAATCTGTGGTAATGTTTCAATAATAACGATAGGGAGGAAATTCATCTCACGTTGAAATCGTGCAAAATCAAGATGCATAAAGCCTTTGATAACAGAAATTAGTGCTAGCACCTGAAAGGCCCATGTTGTTTCAGGTACATTAAAAAAATCTGCAATATAATTTGCTGACAAAAAAAGGATTAGGCCACTAATAAGCCCTCTTAAAATTATAAAAGCATGTCCTGATGACTGAAGCTGCTCATCGTCTCCATTTTTATCCTGAATGATAATTTTATCTACAGATATATTTCCAGCCACTTCAACAGCTAACATTGTTAGGGCAAAAATCGCGGCAATCCCAAAATCTTCAACGCTGATTAATCGGGCAATAATAATATTTCTTAGGAAAGATGAAAGTGCTGAAATGCTATTTCCTGCAGTTAATAATCCACCACTTTTTAAAAATTTCCGTCTAGACATTTATTTATAACTTCCAAAAACAAATCATATATTTCTTGCAATTTCTTGCATCATTTTATCAGAATCTATTATAACTTTCCGTATATGTTGTGACATTGATGATTTTGTCTTATTCATTTCATTATATGAATTAATCAACAAATGTACTGCTTCATCTGTATCGTTTATTCTTGGGTCAATAACATGCTTGCCTTGTTCACAGGTATCGAATACCCCTTTTGTTTTATCACTATATGAAATTGCTGATGTAGGTACACAACTCGAAAGGCCCGCAATAGTTGAGTGCATACGTGTACCACAGAACCAGTTTAACTTTGAAATCAACCACTTTACTTCAGACTCATTTAATGTTTGCGGTGAAACAATTATTCTATCTGAAAACTTATCATCGACTGACGCAACGACATCCTCACACGCTTCAAAATCAGACTCATAATGACCTGGTTTTGTCATAACGTGTGGAACAAGAATAATATTTGCTTTTGTACTACTTAAAACCCAGAAAATAAAATTATTAATTAGTTTTTTATAATCAGCTTTAAACCCGTAGGATTTTTTTGTTTTTTCAGGATCATTATATATAAGGCCACTTACATTTATACCAACAATGATATCCTCCGATGAAGAATTGTTTAACCAATTCTTTAATGATTTTGGAACCTTTTTCTCTGCATTTATTGTTTCTAATCCAAAAGCCATATCAACACCACATTGATGTCGTTTGCTTGATAAATCATTCCCTAATAATTCTTGTAATATTTTGTAACTATCTTTGTCCCTTGCCCATGCAATATTAGCATTTTTTACACTTCGTGATGCTTGTTGTCGTACTCTTAATCTGTTGTATGGCCCATAAGTTTGTGGGAGTAAAAAAAGTGGCTTTTTTCTATTTATAGTTATTTGTTTTGGCCTGTTTATACTATTAAAACGTACCATGCCATAGATATCACTAAAGCTGTCACCACCTGACACATCTAAAACCACATTGCAGGAATCTATAAGTTTAATACCAGTATTAAATATTGCACCTAGTTTTCCGAATTTAGACATCACTAACATCGTAAATATATTTTCTGGGCGATAATATCGTAGACCGCTTCTTGCGCCGTACCGGATAATTTTTATAGCTTTACCTTCATTTGTATTTATTATATCTTCACGTCGACCAAGACCATTATCAAACACCACAAATTCCACATCATCAATATATTTACTTATTCCAGTAATAGTACTCATATAGAGTGCGGTAACACCCATATTTGATGTGTCTGGAGCAGCACCAAAAAGAGCAACTCGTTTAGTTTTGTTCATTTGTTTCATACTTATCTACGACCTATACCACGATATAAAATACCTTGTGTATTTAATGATTCACAATCTAAACAATTCCGTCCATCAACCACCACCTTAATTCCTAGCTTCGCCAGTTCTAATCCTTTAAGTTGATTAATACAGTCATCATGATCGGTAACAATAAATAATGCTTTACTACCCTTCAAGGCATCTTCTAATGAAGATGATGTGTTTTCTTTACTAATCCAACTATCATAAATACTAAGTTCTGCACCCTTTTCATTTAATATATCCCGTATTATGAAGAAAGGAGATTCGCGTGCATCATCAACATTCTTTTTATATGCAACACCTAATACTGTTATTTTCGTACCTTTAATCGGCAACCCTTTTTCATTTAAAGAATCTTGTAATAGAGAAACGGCATAATCAGGCATGCCATTATTTGTGTTTCGTGATAATTGAATAATTTCTGGCATATAACCCGCTTTTTTTGAAGCATCTTTTAACCATTCAGGATCAACAGCAATACAATGACCACCTACTCCTGCTCCAGGAAAAAATGGGCCTTTACCAAAAGGTTTGGTAGACATACCATCAATTACATCAACCACATCTAAATTCAATACGTCACTTATCTTGGCTAATTCATTTACAAATGCAATGTTGACATCACGAACTGTATTTTCCATTGCCTTTACAGCTTCTGCATCACGAATTGTATGCATCATGGTCACACTACCTAGTGGTGGATTTGCTACTTCATAACCGGTCTTTGTGTCAGTAAGAGTAAACTTCGGTCGTAAACTTTTTCTTACATCTCTAACATCATAAATCTTACCACCCAAAATAGAACCATATAATTCTGCAGCCTCTTTAACACCTTTTTGTGTTGTTGCGCCTACTACACGAGGTATGTTTTCGGTTGTCCAAAAGCTATCTCCAGGATTAACTCTCTCAGGACAATGCGCAAGCTCAAAATCTACGCCGCATACTTTGCCAGTTTTACCTTCAAGGTAAGGTAATACAATATCATCACATGTTCCAGGGAAAACTGTTGATTCAACTACAACTAAATCATTGTTTTTGATATGTGGAGCAATCACATCAAGCGCACTGATAAGGGGTGTTATGTCTGGGTCATTATTGCTGTCGATAGGGGTAGGAACACAAATAAGGTAAGCATTACAATCTGATAGTTTTTTATTTTCTGCCGTTGGATGAAAATTTCCACTGTCATTTGCTTTACTAAGCAATGACTCAACTTTCTTATCTACAATATGTGACTTGCCATTTTTTAAAATATCAACAACTTTTTGGTTTGATTCAAAACCAACTACTTGATAACCTTTTACTGCACATAAAGATGCTAAAGGTAGCCCTACATATCCAAGACCAATTACTGCTATTTTATGATTACTATTGTTCACAATGAACTTACCCTAAATTTAAAATGTAATATATTAAATTAATATATTAGAATTATGTTCTAACCTACTTTCTCGCTTTTACCTGAAAAAACACCAAAATGTTCTTTATCTTTAATTACTTCATTAACCAGATCAATATTTATTTTTTTTGCTTCTGATGAAAAACCATATACAAGAACAAGATCACAAAAATTATTAATGACTCGTGGTATGCCTTTAGTCACCTCAGCTATTCGTTTATAGGCAGCTTCAGAGAATAAATCTTTATTCCCCCCAGCTACTTTTATCCTATGTTGAATATAATCTTTTATTTCAGTTTCTTCTAATGGTGTTAGAAAAAACTCAACCGAGACACGTTGATTGAACTGTTCCAATTCTGGTCTCAATAACATCGTTTTTAATTGTGGTTGGCCAACCAAAATAACCTGTAATAATTGATGTTTGTATACGCTTATATTTGACAACATACGTAAAGATTCAAGCGATTTCATCGATAGGTTCTGTGCCTCATCAACAATCAACACTGTCTTTTTTCCAGAAGTAAAACTTTTTATCAAAAAATCCTGAAACTCCTGATGAAGTTCAATATCAGACTTATCAATATAAGGTAATCCAAATGCCAACATAATCCATGGCATTAATTCTTCAACATGCGGTGGAGTGTTATATAATAAACCAACTGTAAGTTCAGTTTTGTAATTATTGATTAAGTGGTGAAGGAGTGTTGTTTTACCACAACCAATGTCACCGCAAATTACGGTATAACCTGCATTATTTTGTATGCAATATTCAAGCATTGTATAAGCAAGATTATGTCTTTTGCTTAAAAACAAATACTCAGGATCAGGTTGAATAGAGAAAGGTTTCTCCGTTAAGCCATAATAACTTTCGTACATTATAATTTACCTAATATTTCTCGTATTTCAACCGTCTTAGCAAATGGTTCTTCTCCTGCTAAAGATAATGCATTTTCTAGTTCTTTTTTTGCTAGAACCTTATTATTTGTAGCTAAATGAATCATACCTAGATGGTAATGAAAATCAGGTACGCCTGGCATCTGTTCCACAACACTTTTAAGCAATACCTTGGCGTCTGAATATTTACCTACGCGGTAACTAGCCCAACCAAATGTATCCTTAAATTGTGGAACATGCGATTGTTTAAAGCGTTGTGAAAGCGTATATGCTTTATCAAAACTTGTTTTATCTGTACTGTCAGTTAATAAACTGGCCAGATTATTAGCAACAATATCTGCATCAGGTCGTTCTTTAATGAGCTGTTCATATATTTTAATAGCCATGTCAGCTTGAGCAGTTTTTTCATATAATCCAGCTTGTGTTATACGTAATGAAAAATTGTCAGGCATTACAGAGAGTCCGTTATTTAATACTATACTGGCTTCATTAAATTGTTTTTCTCGCATATAAATCATAGCTAAATGGTAGTAACTTACTGCATTTAATGAATCGTTTTTTATAATATCTTTATAGGTATTTATTGCCTGTTTCTTATTACCTTGATACAAATAAACCTGGGCTCTTAAAACTCTTGCATTATAATTTTCAGGACTGGCATTTATTACGGCATCAAGAAAACTGGCTGCCTCGTGTTCCCTTCCTGAAACCATATAAGTTCTTACTAACGCAGTTACAGATTGAATATTTTCAGGCGTAGACTGATAATCTTTTTTGAGTAACTCGATACTTTCTCTATAATCTTTTTTACTTAATAAAATAGCGCTACTAATTTGGTTGGAAATATTATTTTCACCGCCAATACGTTTCATAACATCAGCGACTTTTTGTGCACCAACCCAGTCACGCAAATGTAAGCGAGTTTGAGCAAGTAGCTTCATAGCCGATAGATTATTACCCGAAAATGAAAGTATATCCTGAAGAATTTTTTCTGCACGATGATACTCCTTGCGTTTCAAAAGAAATTTCGCATAACTAAGCCCATAAGCTGCATTAAACTTACTAGCTTTAAAAGCTTTAAGATACTGTTTATCCGCTAATTCTGTTGAACCCGATAGACTGTATGCTTTCGCTAGAAAATATAACGCTCTGCTTGAATCCGGTGAATTACGCAATAATAACCGTAATGCACCAATTGCTTTATCGTATTTTTGACGATCAATATCGATACTAGCTTTAAGTATAAGGCCATTTCTATCAAGTTTATCCTCTGCCAGAATGGTATCAATTATTTCCTCAGCTGCTTTTTTGTCTCCATTTTCTAAGAGATATGCAGCTTTAATACCTTTTGCTTTTCTTGCATCTTCAGAACCTTTGTTTTCATTAATAATGCTATTTAATATTACATTTGCTTGATCAATTTCTTTACGAGAAAAATACAATTGAAAGAGTACAAATTTTATCTCATTATTGGATGGATCTTGTTCGCTGTATGTTTGCAACTGTTTCAGAGCAACACTTTCACCTTTAGTGCCATGAAGAAATTTCACTAACTTGATTTTAGCGTTTAAATTTTTCGGGTTATTTTTCACAATCAGCTGATATATTTTCTCAGCATCATCTATTCTGTTATATTTGAGATAAAATTGTGCCAACACAGTCTTAAATCCAACAACTTTTGGATAATCGTTACTCAGATTTTTTAAAACATGTTCCGCTAAATCAGGTTTTTTTAAATTTTCTAATGCTTTAATTTTGATTAATTGTAACGCTATATTTTTATTGTTAATTTCAAGTCCTTGATTAACAAATTGAATTGCTTTATCAGCATCTCCAGACGTAAGCCTTTCAGTTGCTAACACAACTAGCGCATCAATGTAATAAGGATCTTTGCTAATGACATATTTAGCCAGTTTAACTGCTGTAGTTACATCATCAAGCTTGAGCATTATTGCAGCACGTAATGATAAAACAGATAGATCTTGCTGATTAATTTTCATTGATAAGTCACTCATCTCAAGTGCTTTATCAAGTTGGCCTGCAATCAGTAGTAGCCGACCAAGTTTTACGAGTGCTTGTATGTGTCCAGGATCATTTGTCAATACAGTATTTAATAGTTTATATTGCAGACGTGGTTTTCCTTGTTTTTCAGCTACTAATACCTGCCCCCATATCGCTTTAGTCATTTTCCCATTCAGCTGTTGCGCATTTCTAAATTCAACATTAGCTTTGACCAGCTCACCTTTTTCAAGTAGGTACATGCCATTCTCATAGAATTTATTAGCTTTATCTTCAGATGATGAGCAGCTAGATATAGCAAGCAAACTCAGAACTAAAATAATATTAATTGACAGGTGTCTTAATAATATCAACATATTTACTTCATATCCCTTATCTTAAAATGCATTATTAATAATTACTCATTATCAACCATTTCTTATTATTTTTATAAATGCAAGCACTTACACTAACAAACATATCTTCATGTTAAACATACTGCTTATAAAAAATCTATAAACAATTAATCTGGTATATAATCTGATACGACACTCAATAATTCTTTTGCCATTCGCTGCATTCTTAAATCCGTATCTTTTATGTCTTCATCACTTTCTACTTCACTTACCATTCGAATAAGAGCTGCGTCTGAACGATTTTCTTGAATTACATAACGAACTAAATCCAGCCTTGCCATTAATTGCTGATAAAATACTTTGCTCCCCTGTTTCAGCCAATAATAAGTTATAATCTTTTTATTACCTTTAGATATTAGCAAACGGCTAACATCAATTGTTGTATTGTTTTTTGACTGTAATTGTAATTTTTCATCACTTTTAATCACCCAGCCATCACCAGGTATACAAACGGTTGGAGAATGTGGAGCTACCCCCTTTTTCTGATCATGATAATACGCAATATAAAGATTTACCTTTCCACCTGTAGACGAGAAAAAATCTCCATAATAATATTCAGATGCTCCAGCAACAGCCTCTATACTCGGCAACAATCTTGATTCAGTTGCTCTCCATTCCCCTAATTGTTCAGGAAATTGTGAAAGTGATGTATTACTTATTATTTTAATATTACGATCAGTTGACAAAATTGATACTACCACTGTAGCCAATAAGCTAAGCAACATAATATTAGTAACATATCTGTGTTGCCAAAGTTGAGTCTTATCATTGTCAGCCTTATCATTATTAGAAAAAACAAGTTCAAATGAAAATGCTTTATCTAATGATGGTGAGCCAGGGACACTTTTCAACATCACCCAGGCCAATATTAACAATATGCTCAACGACGCAACGAACACTATCCACCCTTCAAAGAAATGTAAAAAACCCTCTGTATGACTTGATCCATATATTTCTGTAAGTAATCCTGTCACACCTATACGAAAACTGTTCATCAATATTGTAATAGGGATTGTGACTATAAATAATGTCCAGCGCATCCATAGTGGTGCATGCATAAGATAACCCGCTATCGCACCAATACTCATCAGAGGAAATAAATAACGAAGACCAGCACATGCTTCAGCAACGAGTAATTTAACACCCCCCATGTCAATCACATTACCTTCAAGAAAAACAACACCTCCAAATAAACGAATAACCCAAACACCTATATTTGATGATATTAATTGTAATTCTGCAGTTAATAAAGAACTAACTAAATTTGGCAAAGGAATTAATAGAAAAACAATTAAAACAGGTATAAATAACTTTCTAAATAATCTCCAACCCCCTATAGCAAAAACTGCAGCTATAACAAAAAACCAGATACTGTACATACGTATTATTACGATTCCAGACATATCACCTAAAATAAATAGTAATAATGCAACAAAAGAAATAATACTACCTACCCAGTGAGATGACTTACATAACAATTTAAGTGACTCACGATTACGATAAAGTATATAGGCAAGTAAACCAATGACCATAAATCCGTGACCATACTCTTCATCTGTCAGCCATATTAATAGCAACCCGGACTGATACAACAACCAACAAAAACCCGTCAACATTAGTACAATCAATGTTTGATTGTAAATATTGTTGAACATGTTAGCTTTATTAATAATAATATCCTCTGTTTGACTGATCACTTGTAGATTTATTTAACACTGTACCGAGTAATTTATCTGTATCTACATAACGCATACATTCTGTTAAATCCGTATTACTGACCATACCATTACCAACAACAACCAGAACACAATCAACTTGTGGTAACACTATCATCGCATCATCACTGCCAAGGAGCGGGGGTAAATCAAATATAACTATTCTTTCTTCATAACGATCACGAAATTCTTTTATATAATTTCCTATTTTACGTGATGACAATACTTCAGATGAATGTTTAACTGCTCTCGTAGTGGGTAATATCACAAGTCGTTCTAATCCTGGGTTTACCAGTGATTCTGCGATAGAAGCTTCTTCCGCTAAAACATCATTCAATGAGGGTTCAGAAGGCAAACCGAGGTATTTAGAAACTGCCGGCCGACGAAAGTCAAAATCAACTAGCATTGCTGTTCGACTTGTAAGATGAGAAATACTCATAGCCAGGTTGATTGACACCATAGTCTTTCCACAAGCAGGAACCGGTGATGTAATTGCTAAGGTTCGCCATCCGTTTGCAATCATTTTTTTAATTACTTGCGTTCTAAGAATATCAAAACCAAGTGATAAATTATTATTTTTATTAAAAGCAACAATACGATTTTTCGCTAACTGTTCATGATTCAATGATACAACTCGTGTTTTATCATATTCGATTTTTATAATATCATTTTCAGAATTTACATTTTCATTTAAACTTGATTGCGAAATCATTTTCTTAGGCAGAATTTCTGACTGAGTTTGTTTTTTCTTTTCTCGTTTAGACTCTTTTACAGCACGAATTAACTTTTCCATTTTGTCACCATTATCATCCAAGTCTGTCTAAAAATTTATAAAACAGAATATCAAGTTCTATATAGGCGAAATGCAATATAAGTAGTAAAATAATGAAAAATACAGCCAGCGCAATTACACTTCTGTTAATTAACATTTTTTGCCTTATTTCTTCAGCAGATGTTTTTATATATGGTATTTCGACCAATGGATTCTGTCCTACAATTGCTGATAATGCGCCTTTACCACGGATACGTTGATTCAATATTTCAAGTAAAAAAGCGATACCACCTGCAGCTCCTAATGCTAGAAACAGGCCTATCAAAAAGATCTTTATTCTCTTTGGTTTTATGGGCTTATCTGCAAGTAAAGGTGGATCAATTAAACTAAATCGTTCAGATTTATTCTCACCTTCAAGATTTTCAGCAATCTGAGCACTAAGTTGTTTAGCCTGAATTTCTTCATATTTCTCTACGGCACTACTGTGATCACGAAGTAATGAAGATAAGCCCAGTTCGACTTGTGGTGTTTTCATTATCTCTTGTTCATATCTAACAACTTTTTTACGCATAGGTTTACGTTGTTCATTAAGAGATTGTAGCCTACCCTTCGCAGTTCTAATAAGTGTTTCTATTTGATGTGCTATTTCATTATTAGCAATGTCTCCCGTATCCGATATCATACTTGTTTCTGTATTATTAGTGTTTTCAGTAATACCGTTTTTTTCCAGCATTTCTATTTTACGTTTTAAAGCACGTAAAGTGGGATGATTATCTTTATAATTAATACTGGCCTGACGATATTCGGCTTTCAATTGTTTAAGTCTATTTATTGGTGTTTCTGTTTTAACAGCTGATAATTCAAGCTCAAGTCGCTGCAACTCGTTTTCTGTCGCTTTATAGTCACGATCTAATTCTGCTAAAGCACTTTCTGTACGTTGTAAAATAGCTGTCTTTAAAGCTAAATTCTCTGGTAATGAATTTGCATGTTCCTGTTTGTACTTTGCAACCAATGTTTCCATGGTCAAGAGATCAGCTTTCAGTCGTTTTGCCTCCTGACTTAAAAACTCTGTTGTTTCAGTGGCACGCTCTACACGGGACTTAATGTTTTCGTCTAAAAATAAAGTCACCAGTTCATTGGTTATCCCATAGGCAAGTTCAGCATCATGATCTTCAAATGAAATACTAAATGCAATGCTAGCCTGGCCTCTTCGGTGACCGGCCATATTTGTACTCAGCATATCGATCTCAATACGGTCTCGAAAATTTTCGATAAGTTCAGATATCACTCGCGAATCACCACTAGATTTAAATAAATTATATTTATTAATGATACGTAACAAGTTTTCACGTGTCATAACACGTTGCTTAATTACCTCAATACGTTCACTGGCAAAACCAGTCACACTACTCTCAATGATGTTAGTAGATATTTGCTGAGACTCTATTAAAATTGTACCTGATGACTCATATACCGGAGGAAGTAATATAGCAATAATTGATGCAGTTAAAGCTACTGAAATAAATACTGAGATCATCAATAACGCACGCCGTTTTACTACTTCTAAATAGTCCTGCAGCGTCAATTCGTACTCGATAATATTTTCTCTATTACTCATATATTATATAGCCTAAAAATTTGGAAGATTATATATAATGCTTGCCATAACACTATTACTGGTAACACTTGTTAAATTATCGTTTATATTTCTGTCTAAGATCGATAAACGAAAATCCCATGATAAATTAATTTGCCGAGTATAATTTACTGATAAACTTTTAGTTTCAGTATTATTTAAGGTCAAATTTTGTACCCCGTTGAATCCAAGTGCTATATTATCTATTTCGCTCAGATTATATGTCCAACCAGCTGTTAATTGATTCATTTCATTTATGCTACCAGTACTACTCGGTGCCTGGTTTCTTGACACACTTAGGTGGCTATTAGTTCGTAATGTTGTATATTGCATGCTGAACAACGCCTGCCAACTTTTAGTACTACTGTCGCTTAGATTGCTTTCAGTTTCATTAGCACCTGCACTAACAGTCATATTAAATGTTTCATTTGCCTGCCATGTCAATCCTACATCATAACTCCTCGTTTCATTGACAATACCGTTAATGTCTTCTGGTTTAAAACGGGAAAAAGATAACTGAGCAAATGATTGTGTTTGTTCTCCCAGTGAATAACTAAGTCTTGTATTTAAAAACTCATAAGTATAATCAACTAAACCAGCCGTAACCTGTCTATCAAAGGTTACATCAGTTATTGTTCCATTAAGAGTTAATGACGTTATCTCTGTTAAATTATTCAGCCAGTTAATCG
>Ga0224506_10000578_pt1 | contig 30135 bp, 28 predicted proteins | sample SF_Jan12_sed_USG_2_FD_169108 | JGI IMG/M metagenome (GOLD analysis project Ga0224506, IMG submission 169108) | Sediment microbial communities from San Francisco Bay, California, United States - SF_Jan12_sed_USGS_8_1 | ecosystem: Environmental > Aquatic > Marine > Sediment | place: USA... | reverse complement strand
ACTTTCACTGTTCTTTAGCTGTGGTCTGACTTGTTATTTAAGCGTTGAAATTCGTACGCCTCGTAGCGCGCGCAAACAATCAAATGGCACGATCTCAGGTATTATCGTTTCGTCGCCTGCACGCATGGGACATATATCCTTAACCATTTAGGATTTTTAGGCCGAAAGGACAAGAAGCATCAGGTCCTAGCCAGTCTCCATGAGTGATGCGTGCTGTGTATCTGCAACCACCACATAGGTCGCTGTATGCACATATTTTGCAGGAACCTTTTAGCGCTTTTCGGTTTCTAATGTAATTTAGCAGTTTATTGTTAATCCAGATTTCTTCTAGGCTTTGTTCGAGGAGGTTTCCCAGTTTTATTGATGAGGCAGGAACGCAGGGAATCAGGTCTCCAGAAGCAGTGACCCCTGCATATGTTAAGCCAGCGGAGCATCCATAGCGCACGCGCATAGAAGTTTCGGTTCAAATTCTGATACTGACCTACGACAATCTTGAAGTCAATGTTATTTGCTTTATCAATCTTTTCTCCAATCTTTCCACTTCAACAAGTTTTGTTTCCGTAATTTTGCGCGCGCATTTATTGGTTTAATTTGCAACTAACATTTCTGGATAAATCTTCTATTTTAAAAAGGAAGGAATTAAAATTTAATCCCCCACACACACTGGCTTCTAAATAAATTTGTTTTTAGACTTTGGAATCCCAAAAAAAGAAAAGGGAATTGTCGGGTCTCGATTTAAAGGAGTTTTATTGCTTCTTCCCGTGGAACAGCCACCATCGTTTCCGTATCAACTAGCCATTGAAAACCGAGGAGTATTTTCATAGCGTCCTTTTCGGTTGGGGCTTCAAGAATTGCGACTGCATCATAGCGTCCCAAAGTCCAGTAGACACGAAACTTGATGCCTTGCTTCTCTATATCTTCAAACGTTTTGGTGGCTTGATCAATAATTTCCTTTGTGGGCGCTTTCTTCCATTTGCTTAGGGTTATGAAAAACAAACAAATCACCTTACATAAACTACTCAAGCAGCGCACGCATTTAAGCTTATGTTGCTGTTGTGCCACAGTCACATAGGCTTAAAAGTCTACATTTCCTTATCGGAATTTTGCATGCAACTAAACATCGTGTAAGTTTGAGGAGGTGAAAATTTGGAAAAAGTCACTATAATGCGTGGGAATGCAGAGTATGAAGACACGTTAAAGGATATTGAAAGATCGATAGGAATAGTACCTGGATTCATGAAAGCCCTGCCCCAGGATGTGTTGGTAAAGGACTGGGCGCTCTTCAAGAAATACGTGCTGGGTGAGTCTATGATCCCTGCTAAATACCGAGAGTTCATTGGACTAGCCATTTCGGCTAACACAAGGTGTCCATACTGTCAGTTATTCCATAAAGGAGCAGCGAAGCTCCATGGAGCTACTGATGAAGAATTGGCCGAAGTTGCTTTCCTTGCAAGCTTCACGTCCAGATGGAGTGCAATGATACACGCCCAACACTACGACTACGACACATTCGAGAAAGAGTTCCACCAGATCGGAGAACATCTCAAAAAAATGATGGCAAGCAAGTACTAGACGACAGTGCTGTGCTTCATCCCAACCCCCCTTTTTTGTGCGTGTGCTTAATAATTTAAGGAGAAATGTTCTATCAACCCAAGCCCGAAGAGTTAACAGAACCGTCCAAAGTTCTCACAAGTAACACAACCACGCTGAATCAATTTTGCATTCTAATTTTGAGGACTCCAGTCAGTTGTCTAAGGTATGCACCTCGCACTTATCAGATGCTAAGAGAAACTTTGAGAAATGTTGCGTCTACTTTTGGAACAGTAGGCTATGGTAGAGGTTAGTTTCTCCGTTCATGCATGCATGCCGCGCGCGCTCCCCACACACGCACACACACATAAAGCCTATAGTGTATGCTATACTTGGTTCCGTCATCAGTTATGCCTATCCCGTTATCTGATAAAAAATAAAGAAATAGGAGATTTTAGCCTTAGGTCGGTGGCGACGTTGACGGCGTTTCTTGTGTGGTCGCTGGCTTGATCGAGAAGAAGGCAACAGCAAGCAGTATTATGGCAATCCAAATAACAATGACACCTATCAGGATTATAGTCAAGACAGCGCCGATTAGCAATAACAGCCCTGCAGTGGAAAACATGCCCACTCCAGACTTTGAAGAAAGCATGTTCAGCGACTTCCTGTAGAAAATGGCTGCAATGACTAGCAGTATGAAGAGAACAACGAAAGCCAAGATGATTCCTCCAATCAAAGTGAAAAAAGCACTCATGTCGGACAAGTTTGCTTGAAACGCTGCAACCCATTCAGCCGAGTTCGTCCAGTCAGCGATGCCCAGATTAGCGATTGTCTCAAGGAGCGCAACGACAATGACTGCTACGAAGGCCACTACCGCTATTATAGATGTGACAAAACCATAGAGTGTGTTATTGAATATACCTGCATCTTTGTAGTAGTCTGACAATCCTTTCATCGCTATCAACACTAGTACTAGACCGATTAGACTGAGCACGCCTGAGTAGCCTGTTCCAATGATCCCCACAAGCCCTATTACAAGCAATATTGCTCCAACACCACCTAGATTCTTGCACGTTTCTAGATTCATTCTATGATTCCTCGCACAACGAATTCAACCTATCTAAAATAAAAGGTTTGTGCGCAAATTTCTCAAACCCAAACCCGACATCAAGGAACTAATCATGAAACTCTACGCTGGTTTTCGCGCGCAAGATATGATGCAAATAGAAAAGTCAAATGTCCCAACTGTGGCGCAGTGAATAGATAGGTGACGCAGAATTTTCGCGTTCAAGGCTACGAATAGATCAGGAAGTTGAAATGTATTTTGAGGAAGTTTCGATACTCTTTATCTTTGAAGGTTAGTGAAAAATACGCAATGATGAAAGAATGTTATATCCTTCAAAACTAATCTGCGCGCTATAACCAGCGAAAGAAATCAACATGGTGGATTTCTTTGAAGAAGCTTCTCAGTTGATTTACAGATGGCTGTCAGAAGGCCATATAGACATCAGCGCGCGCCTTCCTCATCCCAAATTTTTTATAAAGTAGAAACTTAGAAACCTTTGGACAAATGTGGTGATAGTGTTGAGTTCAACCTCTCAACCAAAGGGACGATTTTACACGCGTATCAACGAACAAGACTTTCTCGGAATCACAATTTGGCCTGGAAAGACGGATCCAACGGCTGAAGTAATTGTTGTGCAGCTTAGACGTAGGGACGGAGACAAGTGGGAAACTGTTGGACGGCTGGCAGTTTACAGAACTTCTGATGGAACATATTCGAAACTTCCAGAACGTACGCGCGAGAACGAGAAGGGGTTTTGAAGATAAAACGAGATCGCAAGCTGGAGAGAGCCTGATGAAACTTGCTGATGAATTATATGTGACTAATAGGGATGATTGGTGTGAATGGCTTAGAAAAAACTACGCGACTAAGAAAGAGGTTTGGTTGATCTATTATAAGAGACATACTGGTAAGCCTAGTATCCCTTATGATGATTCGGTCGAGGAAGCATTATGTTTTGGGTGGGTAGACAACATTATAAAGAGAATTGATGACGAGAAGTTCGTTAGAAAGTTTACTCCTCGCAAGGCCAAGAGCAAATGGTCTGAAGCAAACAAGAAAAGAGCCAGAAAAATGATAAAGGAAGGAAAGATGACCGAAGTAGGGTTAGCTAAAATCAGGAAAGCAAAGAAAAGCGGAGAATGGTTCAAAGCTGCTCCAGCCAAAAAAGAACTTGCCATTCCTCCATACATGAAAGAGGCATTAGCAAAAAACAAGAAAGCTCTAGAAAATTTCAATAACCTGGCCAAATCCTACAAAAGACAGTATGTTGGATGGATTAGTAGCGCAAAAAGGGAAGAGACACGCAGAAGACGCCTTGCAGAAGCTATCAGTCTTCTGGAGAAGAATGAGAAAGTAGGAATGAAGTGAAGTTCAGTTGGTTAATGCATTCTCAAAAACAAACAGCGCGCGCTAATCCTAGGCTCAAACCATGTCATAAGCTAGCCAACTATTTGCGGTTCTGGGATGGAGATGATGAATTTTCCAAAGTGATGTATTCTCAGTCCCTTTTATAGAGCGCGCAGAAGTAGATATACATGGTTTTTGAAGGTTAGAAAGATATATGTGATGTCAAAAGAATGGAGTATCCTTCAAAACTAATCCGCGCGCGCTATTTCATTTTTCCTCTTGGGATTTTGATGGCGAAGCGGCATCGCATGTCTCCTTTGAGAGCACTCTCAAGCAGCTCTACCTCGACTGGTTCGCCGAATATCACGTCGAAGCCAAGCTTTTCAAAGCCGCCGCTGCAGTAGCAGAATGTTGGCGAAATCTTGGGTTTCCCATCGCGTATGGCCGACCTCGCGAGCGGGCAGTGACAGGCATAGTACCTCTTCAAGGGGAGATCCTTCTCCATCAGGTACTGCTTCGGCGCATACGGTATCTTGGTCAAGTAGATCCTGTCACCACACCTGACGCCCGTGCAGATCTCCTGATTGCCCCTTACAAACTCCACAACTTCTGGGGTTATCTCCTGCTCGTACCATATCCGGCCCTCCTTCATGAACCTGTTCAGTTCCTCTATGAACCTCTTGTGCTCGTCCTTCAAGTATTCCTCTACGCTATCGGCCTTCTCGAACCGTTCCTTCTTCTCCTTAAAAGCCTCAGCAGGCACTCTGTGGTAGTTCCATGTAAGGATATTCCTGCACGTTTGGCTGGGCAGCTCAGCCTCCAGCCTATCCACGATCATCTTGGTGAGCCTCGGGTAGTCCTCCTGAGGTGAGCCTAGTGGGGGCAGCTCAAACCCTTGAAAGACTTTACGTCGAGTTTCCTCTCCAGCAATTGTTGCTAGCCTCTCACCTAGGTCAGGCAGCACATTTCTAGCGTTTAGGATCGATGCAAAGTAGACGTAGTATTCGTTCTTCTTCACAAGGTTGCAGTAGCGAGCAATCGCCACCAGTCTGTCCCACGAGTTCCTGCTTTCATCCATCAGCAGCGAGATGTAATCCTCGAGTGCATCTAAACATGCGGACTCGAAAGACATTCTCTTCTTTTTAAGATACTTCTCAAACTCCCTAACTGCGTTCACAGCGAAGTCAGCGTCCTCTCCGCTCAACTTGCGCCCTTGGAGATACTTTCGGAACTCACTTTCCATCAATATGCTCACACTCACCAAACCATTGGCAGGTAGCCTTCTTTAATTGCGTTTGACACAATCGTTCCGACATATTCCACTTTCACTCCAGCTTCTCTTAACTTCTCTGACACGCCTTCCTTATAAGAGATAGCCTTACAGGCGAAGCAGTCACTCTCATCGGTTATCTCTTTGATGAACCATGCCACTTTGTCATCGTGAGCAGCCAATTTTTCAGAAGGTCCAAAAAACACAACTTTAACATCATCTAACCATTTGTTCTTCAAAACGTTGCGAGTATACATCAAACCCGCTAAAGCTTTTTCCCTATCACCAGTTGCGATTATAACTAACAATTTTGAGCCCATGGCGAAGCCTTCTACTCAAAATCATGCAAAAGCTGCCATTTAAAAGCTCAGCCGTCACGTGACGACAGGCGCGCGACTTAAAAAGACGACGAATACGTATCAAGAGTTGCCAAAACGGTTCGGGAAGCCTGCAAACTGGAGAAGCCGGATTTGAGTATGTCACAGGGATTAATGGGACCAAGATTTTCCGAAAGCGCAAGTGATGTCTCCACACTGTGGAGAGTTTGTCGAGGAGTGCGAGGGTGGGATTTGAACCCCGGACAAATGGAGATATCTCCCGAAAACTCTGAATTTTTCCGAAGTTTTGTAGCTGTTTGATATACCATTCATTTCAATCATCCTCAAACATTTCTTCTAATAGGTCTTCGCCTTCCATAATTACACCATCACTATCAACAATTATTTCTTCACTTGTTCCGAAGATTCGAGCTAACAAACCTTTCTTCTTTGTTTTGGGTTCTTGCCATGGTCTTGGTCTAATGTCTTGGTGAAATGTAGCGATTTCCCAAACTTTGAGTTTGCCCTGTTCACTTAAATACAGAATCTAGGTTCAAGCTCTTTAGCAACTCTACACCAATCTTTTGAATAATAGCTTCGAAATCTGCGAAGAGCATTCGACTCAATTCCAGCCTTGAAATGCCATCTTTGTTGAGCTAACCTGATGAACTCTGGGTCTATTCCAGTCAAGCTAGGACTTATTGCTAGAGTTCTGATTTTCCAGTTTGCACCAACCGAACAGATTCTCATTAAGCTTTGTGAGAGCATAGAGCGAATATTCCTCATAAACAGATGTGACTCTTCAAGGCAAATCAAAAAACATTGACTGGCTTGGTTTAACTGCATTTCCCAAACATCTCGAAGCAAGCTCTCTAGAAACTCTCTTTGAAATGTTGGAAGTAAAAGGCCAGTATCGAAAATGATTGATTCAGTTTTTGGCAACATGAACTTCATGGTTTTGTCTGAAACTTGATAGAAATGGGGAATAGTGCTTCTATTCTTCCAATGTCCTACGTTATTAACAGCAATTATTCGCCATGGATCTGGGTAGTTTCGCATCAATATATCTGAAATCGCCATTGCTGCAGTTGACTTTCCCACTTGGTTTGTTCCAGTTAGCAACATAGCGCGCGCGCACCGACGAGTTTTTTTAAGTGGAAAGGCTTTTTTCTTAATTAGACCACTCAATGGTGGCAGAGGGAGCTAAAATGAGGGGAAAAGACGAGGTCTATGATTTAATGATTATCGGGTCTGGTCCTGCTGGTCTATCAGTAGGAATAAATGCGGCCAGATCTGGCTTAAAGACTCTAATTTTGGAAACTGAAGAATTCGGCGGAAAAGCCGCAGGAACTTCCTTGTACGAGAATTACCCAGGCTTTCCTGAAGGTATAATCGCAACAGAACTTGTAGAAAGAATGAAGAAACAAGCTTCAAAGTTTGGTGCAGAAATAAAGTATCTTGAAGAAGTAATCGACCTTGACCTCAGGCAAGAACTGAAAAAGGTTACCACAAGCAAAACTGTCTACGAATCCATTGCTTTGGTGATTGCAACTGGAACCCAAAGGAGAAAACTGAACGTCCCCGGAGAGACCGAGTTCATTGGAAAAGGTGTCAGCTACTGCAGAGTTTGCGATGGACCATTTTTCAAAGGCTTGAAAGTTGCAGTCGTCGGATCTACTAAGGACGCAATAACAGACGCGTCACTCTTATCTGAAATGGCCAGAGAGGTATTTCTAATAACACAGGGTGAAGAAATCACGGTTCCAAAACAGTTGATGAAAAAGCTCTTGAAAAAAGCAAACGTGAAAATAATCAGAGGAAGAGTAGTCGAAATTCTAGGAGAGCACGTTACCAAGGCCATAAAAATCAAGCCAGAAAACAAGCAAGAGCTACTACAACAAGTCAATGGCGTTTTTGTATCCTTGGGTAAGGCACCAGCCACTGGAATCGTTGAAAAAGCTGGAGTAGAAGTTGATGAGAGGGGATGTGTAAAAGTGGACCGTTGGCAAAGAACCAACATCGAAGGCGTTTTTGCAGCTGGCGATTGCACATGTGGTGGAATGCAGGTTGTAACAGCTGTAGGAGAAGGAGCTATGGCATCCCTAAAAGCATTCCATTATGTCACCCGCATGAAAGGAGAATGATTCAAAAATGGTTGATAATGGAAAGATTGGCGTGTTCAAAGAGAATGATTTCTGCGAATAGTGAACAGAGAACGTTAATCGATGTTTTCAGTGAACATTCATTTTTGAACTGTTCAGTTCTTGTGAACGGTCAAATTCACTCGGAGGAACAGATTTTAATGTTCAGAATATGTGAATCGCGCGAAAAATGAACATTCAAGTTGAGAGACAAGAGGATGGAACCGTATTCACTCTTTATTTGCGATTTAAACGTCTATTCTCTGTTTTCCGTTCCCTCCATTTCGATCGAACTACAAAAAAGGAATGATCAATTCTCTCAAAATGAGCATCCTCTAAAACGAAAGCGCGTGCGGGTTCTTTCCACGGAAAACACTCTGAGCAGCGAGAATGAAAAGCTTTCAAAAGACAAGGGAAAACTTGAAAAACGACTGAAACGGGTTGAAAAAGAACTTGAAGAGTGCAGCCAGCGATTATTACAAGAACCGACAGCTCACACACCAAAAGACACAAAACTTCTTTTCCGTTTTTAGAAAGTAGAAAGTTATAGGCTGAATAGAAAAGGGGGAAGATGGGTGACTACACCATTTAGTCTTCATCGTCACCGCGAGCGGAAGAAAAGCCAAAGACTACGCTTTCCAGTGTGTAACCTATTTCAGAAGCAGTGATTAACCGTTATCAAAAGCGTTGTGAGATCTGCGGTCATGTCGAATATGTGCCCCATGTCGCTTTCATCGAAGCCCCAAGTATAATGTGCTTCTACTTGAGTATCATTAAAGGTCAGGGTATCCAGTTGATACGTGACTTCTTCTCCCATAACCGCGATGAAAGTTGCCTCTGCTATCTGCTCGGCTTCTTCCCTAGTCAAGCCGTCACTTATGTTGACGCGCACAAAGACATTCACGTCTCTCATTCCGTTGACGACAGCCTGCAACTTGATCACATCTGGATCTGAAGGGATACTAGTTCTCCCAAAATCTACGGCTATCTTTGCGAGGTCAAGGATATTGATTTTGTCGTTACCATCCATGTCAGCTTCTTTGTTCCATCTTGAGTCTCCGGGTTCTGTTCCAAAAGCACTGGTAGCTATGGCTACATCAACTATGTCGACTCCTCCGTCATGGTTCACGTCCGTTACTAGCGGCGGCGGAATCACGGTCAGCGTCCGCAATATCTGGCTTGGTTCATACCCTTCTTTTTCAACCGTGACAACTATCTCGTAGGTCCCTTCATTGACAATAGACGTATCAATTGCTCCTTGATAGTTACCATTCCCATGGTCTGAGAGAAGAAAGAGCACCTCCAAATCCCCTATGGTCGCCGTCACTGTCGCTCCTTCAATCGGCGCTCCTTCATCATCCTTTACAACAACGAATATCGTCACGTCGTCTCCCCTAGCAACGCGCGCAGAAGATAATTCTACAATGACCTGCATCTTGAAACCATTTGCTCCAAGAGCTAACACGTTCAAACCAACTACGGTCAATAATACTGTTAAAACGACACCAGTTGCTGCAATCTTATTCTTCAACATTACTTAACCTCCTAACACGACATACGGACCTACCACCTAATAGTTCTATATTTTCGAACAAATTGTCCACGCTATAGTACATCGTGTTCCAAAACACAGCACTAAGCAACTTTGGACACACTTATTTATGTATCATAATGATATGTCTATGTGCCTGCGTGTGCGCAGTGAAACTCAGGAACTGGCCAATTGTAGGTATTTGAGGGTTATTAATGGAGGATGTTAGGTCAAAGCTGAAGGGTACGACGCTTAAAGTTTACTGGCATCTTCTGAGAAGCGGGAAACCAACCACTATCAGGCGTCTTCAGAGAAGTCTGGGTTTTTCAAGTCCAAGCGTGGCATCATATCATCTTGAGAAGCTCATGGACATGGATCTCGTCAAGAAAAACGTCATGGGAGACTACGAACTTAAGAAGACAGTTAGCATGGAGGTGATGAGCTCCTTTGTGAGGATCAGCCATCTGATGATTCCGCGATACGTGTTTTACACAACCTTTTTCTTCACTCTTCTAATCGTGTTCATAGTTGGATATGCCAGCTCACTATCCCTACAGGGCGTCTTCGCTTTGCTCTTTGGAGTGAGCGGACTTATCATCACAGGATATGAAACGTGGAGGCAGTGGAGGCTGAAACCTGTTTGACCAGTGTTCTAAAGAATAGAACTATAGCCGAAAAACCGCAACAAGTGAGATGATAAAGATGCAAACCAGACTGTTACATGCGATTCTATCTGGAATAATAATAGCCACGGTGCTCGGTTTCCTTCTGATCCCCGCGACATGGCAGATGATAAGCCAACAATACGAAGAACCAACCTTTGGAACTATAACTGATAGCAAAGCAATCATGGAGATAATCGTATCAGTCGCTGTCACGGCAATCACTCTGTTCTCGTTTAAACTCGTAAAAAGAGCAGAAGAGTAAACAAACAAGTATAACTTTGGAAAGTTATCCCGGTCTTACTGGTTACGCCCTGATCCGAAGATAGTGAACTTTCGATGGGCGTGATAACCATAGTCTCAGTTTGTGGTTTCTTGTTCCAAAATTAGAACATTTGTACTAAAGTATAGAACTAAAGGAGTGAGTCACCATGGTTTATTGCGTCGCACTTGGGCGGGAGGAAACGTGGACTTACAGAAAAGAACAAGATTGGGATTCTTGAAGTTTGCAGGCTACTTGGTTCCTCTTGTTCAATCACTGCCTGTGACTGGTGTCTGGACAGGTTTGATGACTCTTCCATTCGCTAGCTATTTAATAATGACGTTTGCGAATCTTCCAGGCAGCCTTACCACAGCGCTGTCTGAATTCTTTATACCTTTCCTTATTATAGAGAAAGCATTAGTCATCATTGGTCTTTTGATCCTCATTTACTCTGTAGCTTATCTGAGGATAAAGAAAAAAGAAGGATTGGTTACTTCAGGACCTTATCGGCTGGTCAGACATCCTCAATATTTGGGAATGACACTCTCAACCATTGGTTTAACGAGCTGGAGCGTCTGGTTTCTAAACAATACTTTTGGCATTGGTTTCCTGAGTCCATCGCAGACTACAGGCGTGTGGTTCGTTGAATTGTTCGCCTATATTCTGCTGGCACACATAGAAGAACAGTATCTATCCAGAAACTGTGGAGAACCATTTGAGAACTATAAGAGCCAGATACCCTTCTTCATACCTTTCCTCAAGACCAATAGAAGGATTCTGGACATTCTCGTTTCCATTTTAATTCCAGCTATTCTCCTGCTCGGACTAATAGTTGGGTCGGGGTCAGCATCTGCGGTCTTTAATTATTAAACTATGCCCGTCCAAGTTCAAGTCTAAACTTGCCCACGACGTAAGTGTTTACTCTTCATATAGAAAGGTCACCAGCACAAGCGAGGCTTGACTATGTTTTCCACGACTACAGAAGCCACCTGATTAATGTTGCTGAGGGTGTCCGTTCCTAAGGATGAAAAGTTCTCCAGAATCATGTTAAGTAGCGAGGTGGAAGAGTTCGTCGGCAGGTACGATAGGTTCTCCCTGAGAAGCGTCTTCATTCCTTCAGAAAATGTTTCGTCGAGCAAGAAGGGTGTAGCGCAGACTGCAGATTTTAAGCATGAAACCAAGCACAGAATCTCGGCCAACGGTTTGCCCATCGCCAACTGCCAAGCGCGTTTGTCGGTTTCAGTAGCCTCGAGCAAGTGCTTAGCGTAAGCTGTTTGGTCTTCAACGTATCCTCGCCCGTAAAGGAGGCGAGAAACCTCGTAGTCTTTCACTGCAATAGATATCAGGTAGAGCAGGTTGGTTGCGTACTCTCTGCTGATAATGGAAAGGTTGACAAGATCTGAGAGTGCTGGCGGAAGCGGGAGAACATAATAGAGCAGGCTACCGTGCAAAACTGAGTGGCCCACCTCGTGACGAATTCCTCCATACTGAACCAGCAGTGGCAGCTTCTTCATCCTTTCAAGGCAGAGAATTATGCGGCTTGTTCCTCGAAAAGCGTCGTGCATGGCGAAAAACAACTCGCTAAAGGATGCCGAGGCCACGCCAACCTCTTTCGATTCTTTTGCCATGAAGGCGCTCATAGATGAGGATTTTTCAAAAACGCACAGGTCCACCAGTTCAATCTCGTGGGGTTTCAGTCGACTATAACACTCTTCCACGATCTTAAGGGTGTAATCTATTTCTCGATTTTCAACATCACCAAATTTTGACACGACAATTTTTGGGTGTTCTTCTTTGTTAGTTGCGTTGTGATAAGTCATCTGTGTTTCATCCAGCCAGTTAGATTGTTGAAGTCTTTGTATATATATGATAGATTCGCGAGCACATGCAAACTGAATTCAATCTTGTTTGGTTTTGCAGTGCAGGCATTCTTCTGAGGCTATGGGGATTTCTGCACCACATTTTGGACACTTTTTAAGAAATGCGTTAGGTGTTCCTTTCGTGCGTGCATGCGGCTCGCTCAATTGAATTTCAGAAACCTCTTTTGAGGCTTTTTCTAGGCGAGATAACCATTTTTTGGCGTTCACCTCGAATATGTTCACATCTTCAGGGTTTAGTTTTTTCTTGTAAACTAATGTTTTGGATGTCTCTATTGCACCGTCTACAGAGTCATAAATCCATGTTTCTTCGGGTGAATCTAACAGGTAGAACCTGTCATTTTTCACTTTAATTTCCATTACCCGTGCGCGGGAAGTCCTTTTCGCCAAACTAAACACTAACCAAATGATGACACTGTAGACCGCTCCGTTTACGATCCCATTTATTAGAGAGGAGTAATCCGATGCTGGAATGTTAAACCAATCATGTGCATACGATCCAGGAGGGAGACCAACGGCAAGAGAGACTAGGGTAAATAAAACGAAAGATATTACGAAAATTACTGCCCCTATCATCCTCCCACCAAAAAGAAGTTGGCGGAATTCACTTTAAAGTTTTGTGTGTTAGAAACCAATTGAGAGACTATCCGGATACGAGAAGTCTGCAGGGAGATTAGTTTGAGAAGAGAAGAAGAGAGAATCGCGCGCGCGACGCATAATACTTGGATAACTCATCAAATATTAAAAACAAAAACAGAATAGAAAGAATTAATCTATGCCGAAGTGAATGCGCCCACTCGCTTCTCGGGTTCATGTATCAGAAACAGAACCACAAGGAACGCTGCAACAGTTAATCCAAGCGTTACGTAGAAGGGAGACTGAGGAACGAAGCTTACATAGAGATAGTTACCCAGCAACATACCCAGGCCCATCACAATGTAGCCCACGAAGTTATTGAATCCAACTACCTTGCCCCTGTTCACCGGACGCACAAGATCCGCTGAGAGCGCCATGGATGCAGACATCGTCAGCATCATGGCAATTCCGAACAGAGACATGGAAATCATAAGGGTTAAGAGGGTGCCATTGACAAAAATTACCGTGCCTACACCCAGGAAGCATAAGCCGATAACTAGGGGAATCTTTCTTCCAATCTTGTCGACCATCTTGCCGATTGGGATAGAAGCCACAACCATGGTAAGCAAAAGCGGGACAAAGGTGAGCCACCACTGCTCCATCGGTATTCCAAGCACATCTTTTGCGTAAAGCGCGTTGATCACATTTGTAAGCGACATGCCGAGCATCACGAGAGTCCTAACCGCAAACAGCCATAACACTGATCGTGGCACGACCTTCCAAACATTAAAGCTCTCTTTGACAGCCTTAGGATAGGAAGAGATAAAATAGCTGAAGCGAAGCGGTTCTCCATTCGTCATCTTTTCCTTCAATCTAAGCCGCCACACTGCTGCGGTGAGAAACAGACCGGTCATAATCAGGTAGACGATTCTCATACTCGGGACCAGCCCAAACTGCAGCAAAAGAAAACCCGCGATTACGGGACCCGGAGTGTTGAAGGTGCCGTGGATTAGCTGTATTATTGCAGAACCCATGCCCCTGCGCTCTGGAGGCAGCGAATCTTGAACCATTGCGAACAGCGCCGGTTGATAGATTAGACAGAGGCTGCTCACGATCGCCCCTAACAAAATGAAATGCCACGTCGGGGCAAATGCAAAAAACAGGAATGACAGCGCCATTCCAAACGTCATGGTCGTAATGAGCCAACGCCTTCCATACCTGTCTGCAAGGTAACCGCCGGGAAAGGCTACAGCCGCCATTGCCAAGAAGTTGGCAAGACCTATGACTCCTAGAGCCACACCCGTTCCGCCTAGGGCTTCGACGTAATACTGAAAGTTTGGGGCGGGCATTTCCATGGCGATGTCCATTATTATCCAGCTCACTACGAGAATCCGATAGTTGCCCGTGATGAACGAGAACTCGCGTCTAAGAACGTCTACCAGCCCCATGAGCTTCACTCTTTCTCTGAACCATCAAAGCTCGCGAATATAAGGCTTAGCTTCGCACGCACGCCACCATTCATGACAGTAACGCTACGTGCAGCGATTACTCTTTGCTTTCTTCAGAATTATGACACGCTTAACTTTTCCGACTTCTTTAATGTCTATTCTAAGCCTCTCCAAAATTTCCTTTGAGCTCTCATTTTCGTAGTGGATTATTGCGTTTGGGATTTCCGCATTTAATGGAAGCCTTAGATGAGATTTCACTTTTCGAATGGTTGATATGGCTTCTTTTAGGATTTTCCACGACCTTTCAGCTTCCTTGTCTATCAGATTCTCGTCTATGACTGGCCAGTTCGCTTCCAAAATTGTTTTGTTGAAGAGATGCTGGCGAATTTCTTCTGTTATATGAGGGGCAAAGGGACTGTACATGGTGGTAAGTATCCAAAGAGCCGTGTACAAGGTGTACTGGGCAGACTTTCTCATCCAGCTTTTCCGGGGAGTGTAAAGCTTAGTTTTAGCTATTTCAATGTAGTAGTCGCAGAGTTCATGCCAAACAAAGTTTTGAAGTTCTTGCAAGGCAATGTTATACTGGAATGCTTCCATCCTTTCAGTTAAAACTTTTGTCAGCTGTTGCAGAAGACTTAGAATCCCCCTGTCAACCATGCGCAGTTTAGGCGTCTTTCTCGGCAACTTATAATCTGCAAAATGTTTCTCAGCAAATCGGCAGGCGTTCCAAAATTTCTGCATGAAACCGTAACAGTATTTGACGTCTTTCCATTCGAATGGAAAGTCAAAGCCAACAGAGGCCAATAGAAGCGCTTGTCTTGAAGCGTCAGCACCGTACTTTTCCACAACCGTTAATGGGTCAACCGCGTTGCCCAGGCTGCTTGACATGGCACGTCCATCCGAGCCAAGTATCATACCGTTTACAAGTATTGCCTTAAATGGTAATTGACCAGTTTGTAGGTAGCTTTGCACAATTGAGTAGAAGGCCCAAGTGCGTATTATTTCGGATCCTTGCTGCCGCAGGTTAAGCGGATAATATTTCAGAGTATTTGGCCAGCCAGCAATTACTAGAGGCGTTATGGAACTGTCAACCCAACAGTCGCAAACTTCTCCGGCGCCTTTTGTGGACTTGCTCCCGCAACGTGGACACTCTTCAACAGGCAGCTTTTCTTTGGCTGGGTCAATTGGCTAATCCTCTTTCTTGGGAGCAATTACACAATTGCATCTTTGACAGTACCAGAAGGGTATGGGTGTGCCGAACGTTCTCTGTCTTGAGAACAGCCAATCCCATTCTAAGCCTTCAACCCAGTCGATGAGCCGTTTTTTCATATGTGGTGGGAACCATTTTATTCGATGTGCCAGCTTCATGATTCCTGCTTTTAGGTCTGTTATGCGGACGAACCATTGGTATTTAGACAGAAATTCTATTGGTGTTTGGCATATGGAGCGTTCTATGTGGACTAAAACGTTGTGGTTTACTTTGACAGTTTTTGAGATTGCACCACTTTTCATAAGGTCAGCCAAGATAATTTTTCTTGCTTCTCTAACGTTTAATCCATCATATTTTCCGCTGTTTATGATTTTTCCTTCATCGTCAAGCGCCTCAATTGTGAGTAGCTTATGTTTTAGAACGGTTTTTACGTCTTGTTCGTCTCCGAATGTGCAAATCATAACTAAGCCTGTTCCGTATTCAGGGTCTACTGATTCGCTGGTTATTATTGGCACTTTTCTGTTGTAGATTGCAACGTGGGCTTCTTTGCCAGTTAGTTGTTGGTATCTTTTGTCTTTTGGATGGAAAGCCACTGCAACGCATGCGTGGATAAGTTCTGGGCGGGTTGTGGCTATTTCAAAAAATCCGTTTTCCATTTCGAATTTTATGTATGCCAGATTCGTTTCCTCTTCTTTATAGCCTAGTTCTGCATCCGCTAGGGCGGTTTTGCATTTTGGACACCAATGAATTGGATGTTTAGAACGGTGAATTCTTCCCATGTTGTAAAGATTCAGAAGTGATAACTGAACCTTTCGATGGTAGCCGCCATCCATTGTTTTGTATTCGAAAGACCAGTCCGGCATACAGCCGAGACGCAGCATTGTTTCCCGCATTCGCTTTATCATCTGTACCGTCCATTTTTTGCATGCACTTCTAAACTCGTCAACATTGTCCGATGGAATTCCGAGCTTGTTTTGCACAGCAAGTTCAGTGGGCAGTCCCTGCGTGTCCCAGCCCTGAGGCAATAAAACGTTGCAGCCGCGCATCCATTTGTATCTTGCCGTCACGTCGCTTAGGATGCATGCGTAGGCCCTTCCAATGTGAAGGCTGCCTGAAGTGAAAGGCGGCGGAGTGTCAATTATGAAAACAGGTTTATTCTTGGCTTTTTTGTTGAAAAGGTATTTTTCGCTCTTCAGCCATTTCCTTTGCCATTTACGTTCGACAAATTTTGGGTCATAATGTTTGGAAAGTTGTTTAGACCCAGCGATACCTCCGCATTCTTCTTCCTCAGTAAATTATTGGGTAATCAAGCTTTTATCAATTTCTACGTGCGCGCTGATTCGGATTTCAGCTCGAGATTAACGCGACAGCAATTAAATTTAAAAATCCATAAGGAATCTATAAAATGTAAGTATGCTTCCCGAATTGAGGCTAGAGGAGTCAAAGTTGACAAGGAAAGTCTTCGACAAGCTTTTTCTTGAGACAGTAGACGAAGCCTTGGCATCGCTCGGAGACTCAGCTAAGCAAGCAATCTACTTCCATCTGGAAGATAAATTTAAGATCGCGAGAAATGAAATCCCTCAGCACATTGAAGATTTCGGGGACGGACTTGAGAAAATCTTTGGGATGGGGGCCCAATTTCTAGAGATTTTAATCATGAAACAGTTGCATGAAAGGATTGGGAGTCCCCTTGAATTGGATGAGAGCAAAGAACTCGTGTTTGTCGAATATGTTGCGGCTGCAAGGCGCAGCTTCTTAAAGGAAAGAAAAAGAAGCTAAAGCTGTTTTGCAATACATATTTACAGTTCACAAATGATTTATCAAAGCTTCACGGATTTTCATTCAAAACTTCGCTATTAAACCCTCGAGGGTATTCATTTGTCTCAAAATAACGTTAGAAAAATCCTTCTGGAAGCCGTTGAGGAAGGCTTTTCTTCTTTAGGGGATTCGCCCAAACAAGCCATATTCTTTCACTTAGAGACTTCCTTTAAGATAAGGAAAGACAACATTCCAACAAACTTGACGGAATTTGCAAGAGCGCTGGAAAAAATTTTTGGGCCTGGAGCTTTTTATCTTGAGAAGCTTATTGCCAAGCGTCTTTATGAAAAGTTGGGACTGGAATTCGAAGAGGTGGAAAACTGGGACTTTTTGGAATATGTAAGCAACGCGAAGAAACATTTGCCAGTGGAAAAGGAGGTATAATAAAATGGGGAAGAAAGAAGATTATGACAACGAAGAACAACTTAAATACGTGTTAGAAGAACTACGTGCTCTTTGTGATGGAATAGATGAGCCAATTTACGTTTCAGACCCAGAAACGTACGAGATACTCTTCGCCAACAAGAAGCTTAAGGAACTTTTCGGCGAGAAAATCTCAGGCAGGAAATGCTACAAGGTTTTCCAAAACCTGAACAATCCATGCCCATTCTGCACCAACAAGTACATCTTCGGAGAAAACCTAGGAAGCACACACACATGGGAATTCCAAAATCGAAAGAACAAACGGTGGTACAGGTGTATTGATAAAGCCATCGAATGGCCTTGGGGCGAATACGCTCGATTAGAGATGGCCATCGACATCACTGAACAGAAGATAATGGAAGAGGAATTGAAGGCGGAGAAGGAGAAATTCCAGACATTGTTTAACTTGATGGCTGATCCAGTAGTTATTGTTGATAGCAGAGGCAAATTTTTAGAAACTACCGATAGGGTAAAGGAAATTACGGGTTATGAGAAAGAGGAGTTGCTTGGAAAAAATTTCTTGAAAACAAACATTGTAACCGCAAGAAGCAAGGCCATTCTCCTAAAGAATCTGGCGAAACGAATGATGGGAATGCATGTAGCGCCGTACGAGGTTGAAGTAGTCACAAAAGACGGTGAAAAATTACCATACGAAGTAAATGCAACAAAGATTCAGTACGAGGGAAAACCAGCGGACATAGTTGTATTCCGCGATTTAAGGGCAAGAAAGAAGCTACAAGAGGCACTAGTAGAGTCAGAAGAAAAATACAGAAAGCAATTTGAGGAGGCAATGGACGCTATCTTAGTAGCCGACGCCGAAACAGGCATAATAATTGATTGTAATCGTGCAGCATCAGAACTAGTCGGCAGAGCAAAATCAGAACTGGTTGGTAACCAGCAGCGGATTCTCCACCCTCCAGAAAAAATCGAAGGAGAATTTAGCAGTACTTTCAAACAGCATCTCAAAGAAAAAGAAGGACAGGTGCTGGAAACACAGGTTATCACAAAAAAAGGAGAAATCAAAGACGTGGCAATCAAAGCCAATGTCTTTGAACTTGAAGGCAAAAAACTGATTCAAGGGATATTCAGAGACATCACCGAACGCAAAAGGATGGAGGAGAAGCTTAGGGAATCTGAGGAAAGGTTTAGAAACTTGTATGAAAATATACCAGATTCCTTAAGCGTTTTTGTCGGAAGAGAAGGTCACCTCCTAGAGTACAACAAAGCATTCAAGAAACGGACTGGATACACTGATGAAGAACTGAAAGACAAAAAGTTCTTGGATTTTGTCCACCCTGAAGATCGTGCCATGATTATAGAAAAATACAGAACAACGTATCCAGAAGAAGAACTCCCCCTTGTATTCGAACTGAGAGAGATAAACAAAAAGGGAGAAGACCTCCTAACCGAAGTCGGCGTGAGCACGTACAAAAAGAAAGGCAGAGTCATCGGCATAGAAGTAATCCAGAGAGACATCACAAAAAGAAAGGAAATGGAAAAGGAAAGGAAATATTTTGAGGAAAGGCTTTCTGCATTAAACAAGCATGGTCAGAGCTTGAACATGGCAGATGACATAGAAAAGGTTCTCACATTGACGTTAGACGCCATGGTGAAAACTTTGGGATTCGAGTTCGCCGACGTTTTTCTGGTTGAAGGAAAAATGCTACGTCTAGTAGCCCATCGTGGACTTTCAAAAGTGCTCGTCCTTAACCTGCCTTTAGATGGACCAAGAGGTGTGGTTGTTAAGGCGGCAAGATTGAGCAAACCTGTTTTCGTTCCAGACGTTAGAAAGGAGAGAACCTACGTCGAAACCGGCGTAGAAAACATGCTCTCAGAACTTGCTGTGCCCGTCAAAATAAGGAATAAGGTTTTAGGCGTTCTAAATGTTGAAAGTGAAAGACTGGCAGCCTTCGATGAAAAGGACAGGGAACTGCTCGAAACTCTCGCTTCACACGCCGCCATCGCCATAAGCGACCTAAAAAGACAGGATAAGCTTTCTACACTCAACGTTTATGGCCGGAGCTTAAACAGGGCAGAGAGCATGGAAGAGATTTATGCGCTTACGTTGAAGGCTATGGAGAAAACGTTAGGATTTGAATATGCCTCCATTCTTATCAGAGAGAGAAACATGCTTCGGCTAGTGTCCCAACGTGGATACTCAAATCAATTATCTTTAAATATGCCATTGGATGGAGAAAAAGGGGTAACTGTTAAGGCAGCTAGAACATGCAAACCAGTTCTTGTCCCAGATATCAGGAAGGAAAAGGCATACGTCTTAGGCAAGCCAGACATGCTCTCAGAGCTTGCTGTGCCTGTTAAGGTAGGGAATGAGGTCTTAGGCGTTCTAAATGTTGAAAGTGAAAGACTGGCAGCCTTCGATGAAAAGGACAGGGAACTGCTCGAAACTCTCGCTTCACACGCCGCCATCGCCATGAGCAACCTAAAGAAGCAAAAACAGCTGAAAAAACTCTCTAATAAGATGAAGCATTTAATGAAAAGCACCACGGAGATTATGCATGTCAAGGATATGCAGGAAAGGCTAAACGTAATCGTAAAGACCATCAGAAAGTTTGGATGGAGAAGGGCTGTAATTTCCCTCAGAGACGAAAACTTGGAGGGAAACGACCTTGTCACAGCAGGTCTCACAAACGAAGAAATCAAACTTTTAATTGAAAGAAAGGCACCGGGTCATGTCTGGAGAGAACGACTAGGTCCAAAATTTGAACGATTCAAGATAGGTGAGTTTTATTACCTGCCTTGGATGGATCCATGGATTCGAGAATACGTCCACGGTGTTCCACCTGAAGTCCCCTCAGAGGAGGCAACCACATATACAGGGGTTCCAAGCAGGCTTCCTCCAGAAGAAATGGTTGATTGGCATCCTCAAGACATGCTTTACGCTCCGCTTCGCACACCCGAGGGAAGAATAGTGGGCATCCTAAGTATGGATGACCCAGTGGATGGTAGAAAGCCAACCAGAAAATCTCTTGCTCCATTGGAGCTTTTCTTGCATCAAGCCGCCATAGTTATTGAAAATGTTCGACTCATTGAAAGCTTGAGGGGAGCGAGGAAACAGCTTGAAGCCTATGCAGGGCAGCTTGAGCAAAAAGTGGAGGAGAGAACCCGCGAGCTGGAGAGATCTCAAGAGCAACTGTTTAAGGCTCAAAGACTGGCAGTTATAGGCGAATTGGCAGGCATGGTGGGTCATGACCTTCGTAATCCCTTAACAGGTATTGCTGGGGCCGCATATTACGTGAAAAAGCGGTTAGGTTCAAAAATAGACAGGAAAACAAAGGAAATGCTTGAACTTGTAGAAAACAACATAGTATACTCGAACAAGATCATAAACGACCTTTTGGATTATTCGAGAGAGATAAAGCTGGATCTAACGGTGAGCAAACCAAGATCAATAGTAAAAGAATCATTGTCTCTTGTCAAGATTCCAAAAAATGTTCAAGTAATAGACTTAACGGAGGACATGCCGAAAATAAAGGTTGACGTTGGAAAGATGAAGAGAGCCTTCGTCAACATAATCAAGAACAGTGTTGACGCAATGCCCAGAGGGGGAACATTGACAATAAAAACTGAGAGACTAAACGGCAACTTGGAATTTGTCTTCTCAGACACCGGAGTAGGCATGTCAAAGAAAACCATGGAGAAGCTTTGGACTCCACTTTTCACAACGAAAGCGAAGGGAATGGGGTTCGGCTTGGCAATATGCAAACGCACCATAGAGACACATGAAGGCTCTATTTCCGTTAAAAGTGCCCGTGGGAAGGGCACAACCGTCACCATAACCATTCCAACTAAACCAAAAACTGAAGGAGGTGAGAAAATATGGGTGAAACCGCCAGAATCTTGGTTGTTGACGACGACCGAAGCGTAAGAAAGGTTCTAACAGCAATACTTGAGGACGAAGGATACAGTGTTGAATCCGTAAGTACAGCCAAAAAAGCAATAGAAAGAACCAGAAGGAAAGTCTACAACCTAGCCCTAATCGACATTCGACTTCCAGACATGGAGGGAATAGAACTTCTAACAAAAATGAAAGACACAACGCCGAAGATGCGAAAAATAATAATTACAGGCTATCCAACGCTGCAAAACGCAGTAGAATCCGTAAACAGAGGCGCAGACGCTTACATACTAAAGCCTTTTGACATGGAAAATGTCCTAAAAACAATCGAGGAAGAGTTACGAAAGCAGCACGAAGAGAAGAAATACAGCCAACAGAAAGTCGCAGAGTTCATCGAAACAAGAGTAAAGGAACTAGAGGTGGGAAAGGAAATAACCCACAAAGGAAAGCCTTAAACGTCTTTTCCACCTCATCCTCAAAACTTTTTCTCCATCCTTGTCTTCTCAGATTCGGTAGTCTTTCGAGTTTTCTACTTGACAATTTTGGCTAGTTCTGCGGGGGTATGTTTTTGCGCATGAATTTCCAGTGATGACTGGTTCTAAAACCGAGTTTTCGTAAAAGAGTCACGGAAGGAATGTTTTGTTCTGTAGTGTATAACGCCGCAGAATCCATCCCTTTTTCGAAGAGAAAGTTCATTGCTCGACGCGTAAGGGTAGTTGCAAGATTTTTGCCGCGATGTTCGGGAAGCGTGGTTGCTGGACCGAGGTAGCCTCGTTTCCCGCTGAAAAATCTGTTGTATTTCACATCTAGTCTTGAAACAACAACTGAAACAATTTTGTTGTCAAGTTCAGCGGCATGAATCCATTCTTCGTTGAGAGAAGGGCACTCAGAATTCCATTCTTGAATGACGCCCAGTTTGAGTCTTTCCCAGCCGAATCCGGCATTCACAGCTTCGACAAATTCTTTCTCTTCCTTTGGTTTCAAACAGCGAATGGTTACATCCTCTGGAACTTTTGGTAGGGGTTTTAATCCGTCGAGTCCAGCAACCATGTGGTATAGTCCGCCCTCAGGCTTATAGCCCCATTCAGCCCACTCATCGATCTTTGGGCTTCCGGCGTCGACAACTGTGAAAACCGTTTCGCCTTTAACGTAATCCTCGATTTCCCTAACCAAGAGGTTCTCTATAAACTTTCGATTTGGAATCTCAGAAACAGCAAGCCACTCGATCTCCTCACCCCAATGCCCGTTGTTATAGGCAACAGAGCCTAAAACTTCACCATCCTCCTCAGCCACTAGAATTTTAAGGTTCCATTCCCGAATTTCAGAGCGAAGTTTCTCCTTATCGAACAGGACAAACTCGTATGATCCTCCGCGCGTTTCATTGAGTAATCGAACAACGCTTGACAGGTCTTTATTTGTGAAAACTCGAATTTGGACAGCCATGTTTTGTCTTTAATACAAGGCTTAAAAAGTGATAATAAACGTTTAGATCAAACCTAAAAATGATACTTTGGAAACTTAATTGATTATTGCTGCTTTTGATATGGACTTAAGTGTTGTCAGTGGGTGTTCTGGTTACAAATATGGATGTCTTTAGCAGATGCAGTGTCCACAAGGCATTAATTGTACTGGCTGAAGGTTTGCAGCTTAATTGCATGAACGAGGGTTTTCTGATAATCTAGATGTTCTGCCTATGCTGGTATCAAAGTCTCAGAGATTTGCGTTCTTAGTTCGCTATAGTTTTCTTTTATTTCATTCCTCAAAATGACAATTTCTGAGCGAAGTCTTTTCTTTGATTCTGGCGCCAAATCTTTCGATTTTGTTATGTTTCTTTCTATCTTGTCCATGTCACGTTCTGTAGAACGTCTTGCTTCTTCGGTTTTATTCAGAGTCTCCACTTTCATTTTTTTAATTTTTGCGAAGTCTTTTCGGACATCTTTTGCTCGTTTATTCAATTTTTCTCTTATCTTTTTCAGCTTTTCTCTATACTCGCGCTCCGAAGGGCCTCCCATTATCTAGCACCACTCACGCTATTTTCACGCTATTTCGTTTATCGCAATATTTAATAAACTTTATGATTCAACAATTAGTAGATGGGCAGAACCTAACATCATGAGAAAAGGAAATACGAGAATGAGCAACGTTCTTTTCTGTATCAGCTAACAGAAATATCAAGCCGAAAGCTTCTATGAAAAAAATATTTCTCACCAAACTACTTCAGTCCTTAGTGCGAAGTGATAGTGTTAGGACAGCGGCGCAGAAGAGGCAAAACATGCCCCCGACGAGGAAGGAAGTCTTGAAGCCGAAGCGATCCCAGATAAGGCCGAAGACGAAGGGACCAGGGATGTCGCTAAGACCGACGAGCATCTTATATGTTCCGATCACCTCCGCTCTCTGTTCCACTGGCGCTAGATCTGCTACCCATGCTTGGACATTGGGCTTGTAGAGACCTTGATATATGCCGTGCATGAGGAAAAGGACGCCGACGGAGATGAAGTTGAAGGCGTAGGCGAAGCCCATGGTCATTATCCCTAAGATGATCATTCCCACTGTGATCGGGATTTTGCGACCGGCCCTATCCGAGTATCTGCCTGAGAGATAGGCGGTTGGAGCGAAGCTGACGTTTATCAGCCAGTAAAGGAGAACGGAGATCCAAAACTGCTCCTTCGGAATGCCGAGGATTTTGGCCCCGCTGACAAGCATGAAATTCTCTGAAACATTCCAGAAAGTGAATAACATGGTGACCAGCGTAAATAGAAGTAGAGTCCTATTCCTCAGCAGGATGGAGAGACCCCAGCTTCTTTTGGTCTCCCTCACCACCGCGAAGTCGGTTCTAACTTCCCTTGTGCCAAAAAAGATTAGCAATATACTCACGGATGTCGGTGCAGCAGCACAGAAAAAGATCCACCTGTAAGCCTCGTCAACATGCACGCCTGCGTTCAAGAACATCTGAAATAAGATTATGCCGAAGATGGGGCCAACAACTGCCCCGAAGGTATCCATAGACCCGAGGAGCCCAAAAGCCCTGCCTCGATGGCTTGGGGGGACTGAGTCTGAGAGGAGAGCCTCTCGAGGCGGATTCCTTACGCCTCGGCCTATTTGGTAGAGCACCTTTGGTGGGACTAGGTGCTCCCAGACACGAGCTAGACCTTGGGAGAGCCTTGAGATGAGAAGTAAGGAGTAACCTCCCCAGATCAGGTGTTTCCGCCCCCTGACGTCAGCGAGCCTGCCGATGAAAGGCATGACAATGAAACCGAAAAGAAGGGCCAGAGAATCCACAAGGCCGAGAATCTTCATCTCAGATATGTGTAGAACTTGGACGAAGAAGATGGGGTAAAAGGCGAAGAGCATGTCTGACCCAATGTCATTAAAGAACGCCGCAAAACTGATCGGGAGCACATTAGACATTTTAGTGATTTTTGTTTCTTGTTCCATAAGAACTGCCCCCAGATGTGAAAAATAGATTGACGCTTATTAGATTTTGGAAGTGACTAGACGTGTGGGTAACGATACCTAACTTGTTATCGCACGCTAATGGCCCAAAGAATTGGTTGGCGCATCCATAGGATTTCTTGACATGATAATGGATGTTGGACAAACACTTGGACCTGTAATTAGTAGATTTATACTTGCAACAAATCTTCAATATTATGATGTTTTTCCTTCGCTTACTCTTGTAATTCTATTTTCTTGTATGATTTTTGTCTTGTTCGATGTTGCTAAAGCCAATTATAAGTAGTAATGATAACCCCAAATCCTGAAAAAACATGGTTATTGAACCTTTAAGGTTGCATTCAATCTTTTAAGATGGTTTATGTCTACAGTCTCAAATTTGGTGTGAACCAACAAGTAATAGTCAAAAACCTTTTTCATTCGCCTAGGAGCAAGATCGCTACTAAATATCTTATACATCCTGATAAGTTGCGGCTGAATACGTAGAATGTCTGTTAGCGTCACCAAACCAAGAAGCTTCCCTTTTTTGACTATTGGAAGCTTCTTAATCTTCTTCTGAAACATGAGTTTAGCTGCTTCCTCAATTTCCACACTAGGTGCTATAGATACGAGTGGCTTTGACATTATTTCCGTAACTCCCATGTTTCTGAGTTCTTTTGATTTACGTAAGACTCTCTTCAAAAGATCTCTTTCTGTAATTATTCCTACAGGCTTTCCATTTTCTACTACGACCAAACATCCTATCTCATACTTGTTCATCAGCTTAACAGCGTCTTCCACAGTCGCCTCCTTCTTAGTCGTTATTACCTTATCGACCATTATATTACGGATTTCAACCGACATAGAAGCTCCCAGAAGGCTAACTCTACGTTAAAGAACATAAACATTATGAAATTACAATCATTATCCAGTATCTTGAGAGCAAATCATCACAACAGAGTTAACAGTATCAGATTCATTAAATATATTTAAATCCATTGAACATGCGTGATAACTACTACTAAATTTTAAACATAAAGAAGCGCTTAAAGATGGAATCTTTTCGAAAATGCGTCAATCATATTGGTTTTTAGTTTTCTGTGATTATGTCTATGCCGTACATTGTTTCTCTTACATGTTAAACTGATTATTTCCATATCGATGTAGAAAGATTTTATATAGTAAAACACTACGTATAGTGTCCGTTTTGCTTTGCAAACGCTAGATGCATGAGCGGCAAACCATTCCAGAAAGTTATGAGGAAAAATGGCAGAATGAAGTGTCCATATTGTGGGTCAGAGAGCATCAGAACCCTCGAGACAAGGGATTCCCAAAACAACACCATTAGACGCCGCAAAGAGTGCCTAAACTGTGGAAGACGCTTCACAACCTACGAGTACATCGAAACAGTAGAACTCATGATTCGGAAGAAGGATGGAAGAATCGAGCTTTTTGACTTAAACAAGATTATGAGAGGTCTCCAGAAAGCCTGTGAGAAAAGACCCGTAACGATGGATCAGATTCGCATTTTAGCCGAACGTGTGAGACAGGATTTGATGATGAAGGGTAAGGACGAAGCCTCTTCCAAAGAGATTGGGGACCTCGTTATGAAGTATTTAAAGAATCTTGATCATGTAGCTTACATCAGGTTTGCCTCTGTCTATAAGCAGTTTGAGGAACCTAGAGATTTTCAGCGTGTGCTTAAAGAGGTGAGAAAGTGAAGTTTGTTAGAAAACGTGACGGAAGATTAGAACCCTTTGATCAGGAACGCATAACAAACGCCATCTGGAAGGCAGCAAAAGCCGTAGCTGGAAAGGACCGCGAGTTAGCCAAGAAACTAAGCGACCAAGTTGTGGCCATGCTTCAGGAACGTTTTGGAGAAGAAGGTGTTCCCACAGTTGAGGAAATTCAGGACTTGGTTGAAAAGGCACTCATAGAAAACGGACATGCGAGAACGGCTAAAGCTTACATTCTCTACAGAAAGCAGCACCAAGACATGCGTGAGTTGGCCGCACTCTTAAGCTCAGCAGACCTTGTAGACCAATACTTGGAGATTCAAGACTGGCGTGTCCGCGAAAACTCAAACATGAGCTATTCACTGCAAGGCCTAAACAACTACCTATCATCCACGGTCATAGCAAAATACTGGATTTCAAGAATCTACCCGCCAAAAATTGCAGACGCCCACTTCTCCGGAGACGTACACATACATGACCTCGGAGTACTCGGTCCCTACTGCGTGGGATGGGACGTAAGAGACTTGCTGCTTTCAGGATTCGGCGGCGTACCGGGAAAAATAGAGAGCACCCCTACAAAGCACTTCAGAACAGCCCTCGGACATGTAGTGAATTTCTTCTATACACTTCAGGGAGAAGCAGCGGGAGCCCAAGCCTTCAGCAGCTTTGACACTTATCTGGCGCCATTTATACGTTCTGATGGATTAAACCAAAAGGAAGCTGAGCAGGCGCTTCAAGAATTCTTTTTTAACATGAACGTGCCAACTCGTGTGGGATTCCAAACACCCTTCACAAATGTAACGTTAGATCTTACAGTTCCCGACTTTATGAAGGATGAGCCTGTGATTATCGGCGGAAAAGTGATAAGCGAAACTTACGGCGACATGCAAGAGGAATTAGACATGTTCAACCTTGCATTCGCAAGAGTCATGTGTGAGGGAGATGCAAAAGGCAGGGTTTTCACATTTCCGATACCCACCTACAACATAACGAAAGATTTCAACTGGGAAAACGCGGTGTCCCAGAGACTCTTCGAAGTCACAGCCAAATATGGTGTGCCGTACTTCTCTAACTTCATAAACAGCGGCATGAAACCCGAAGATGTTAGAAGCATGTGCTGTCGCCTAAGAATAGACAACAGAGAATTACGCAAGCGTGGCGGGGGCTTCTTCGGAGCAAACCCGTTGACGGGCAGCATAGGCGTCGTAACGATGAACCTTCCGAGAATAGGCTATTTAACGAAAGACGAAGATGAATTCTTTGAACGCCTAGAGGGAATGATGGAAACTGCAAAGGACAGCCTAGAAATAAAGAGGAAAGCACTCGAACAGTTCACAGAGAACGGATTATACCCGTACTCAAGATGTTACCTACGCCTTGTAAAGGAAGGGTTTGGGAAGTACTGGAAGAACCACTTCTCAACAATAGGCTTAGTCGGCATGAACGAGGCGATACTAAACCTCTTCGGATGTGGCGTAGCGGCTCCTGAAGGATTAGAATTCGCAATAAAGGTGTTAAACTTCATGCGCGAGAAGCTGGCAGACTTCCAAGAGGAAACTGGAAGCATATACAATCTTGAAGCGACACCGGCTGAGGGGACATCCTACAGGCTGGCACGCATAGACAAGAGGAAGTATCCAGACATAGTTGTGGCTAACGAGAAACACCTTTCAAAAAGCGTTGAACCATTTTATACTAACTCTTCTCAACTGCCAGTGAACTACGAAGGAGACTTGTTTGAGGCCTTAGAGCACCAAGACAGGCTGCAAACACTCTACACCGGCGGAACCGTCTTCCACACATACCTCGGCGAAAGAGTCTATTCATGGAAGGCAGCAGCCGAACTCGTCAGAAAAGTGGCTTGGAACTCCCATCTGCCATACTTCACTTTAACGCCTACATTCAGCGTGTGCCCAACCCACGGCTACGTGAGCGGGGAACACAAGCAGTGTCCAACGTGCGGAGCAAGATGCGAGGTCTACTCAAGGGTTGTCGGCTATCTCAGACCAGTTGACCAGTGGAATGACGGCAAACAAGCGGAGTTCGCCATACGCAGAAACTTTGACAAATCCGTTGTTGTGACAAAAGTACACGCATAAGTGAAGCCTATATGAAGTTCAGCGGCGTCCAAAAGACAAGCCTAATAGACTTTCCAGAAAGAATAGCAACGGCGCTTTTTACACCCGGCTGCAATCTACGCTGTCCCTTCTGCCACAACTGGAGAATAGTGCTGGATCCTAAACCACCATTCCTCAACGAAAAAAAGGTCATCCAAATCCTCGAAAAACGCAAAAAATACGTGGACGCCGTAGTCGTAACAGGTGGAGAGCCAACAATGCATAGGGAGCTTTCAAGATTCTTGAAGAAACTCAAGGAAAGAGACTTCGCGGTTAAACTAGACACAAACGGGTTTTTCCCGCAAGTCCTAGAAGAATGTCTGCCTTATGTGGATTATGTCGCATTGGACGTGAAAACTTCTTTGGAAAAGTACGGGCGTTTGGGAGCAAATGACACAGCCGATCTTCTGTGTATGATTGAAATTTTAAAGAACGGGAAAGTTGAATACGAGTTTAGAACAACGGTTGTTCCTGGCTTCGTTGATGAGGAAGATATTCCAAAAATCGGAGAACTAGTTAAAAGTGCAAAGACTTTTGCTTTCCAACAGTTTGTTTCAGGCGATACACTAGACAAGACCTTTAACAGTCTTAAGTCATACTCGCCAGAAGTCATCGGCGGGTTTGCTGAAACTATGAAAAAATACGTCGCTAACGTAATACTCCGCGTTTAGAGCTGGCGAAACCGTAAAGTTTTAGGTTTCTGAGGTGGCAATGTTTCCCGCGACTTCCCCTTTTTTAAGCCCTTAAGCAGCAACGAAGTTAACGCCATAAAGCTTCAGACAACAGAAAAGGAAGGGAAGTTTAGCCTGTCAATTCTTCTGTAGACCGTGACTGCTAGTAACGTTGTTATCATGAATAGTAGCAATATTAGAGCACGTGGAAATTCGGGGATTATTATTACTTCGTGCGTTGGGTGTTGGTGTATGAAGTATATGTAAGTGTTTGTGTTGTCCGTCCAGTTTCTGAAAGGCCACGGCTCACCGTTTAAGAGCACCGCACACTTGTCGTTCCAAAAACCTTGAACAATTATGTTTGGGATGATTATTCTGCAGAAAGCTCCTGTTAACTCAGGTCCGATCAGATTAAAACTTATGGTTGATGGGTACTCAGGTATCAAAGACACGTTAAATTGAAAGTTTGCAACCGTTGAGTTGCTCAAGATTCCAATCTCGTACTCGTGTCCATCCCAAAAAATCACGTCAAACGTCTTGACAGGAGCCATTAGAGGATAACTATCCACATTATTCGCAGCCATAAAACGACGCGAATCGCCTATCCCGTCGCTGCCAGTCTCGTTCTGATATGACCCGCTACACGCGTCATTACGAACATAGTCGCTCCAGTAGTTGCCACCAGAAGGATAACTATTGTCCCAGACGTTTATTGAATCGTAAATCTCCACATGTGTGATGTTTATGAAGTTGTTGTGGAAGAAAATGTTATCACTCGAACTGATAATCTCCACATGTGTGATGTTTATGAAGTTGTTGTGGAAGAAAATGTTATCACTCGAACT
>Ga0224506_10000577_pt1 | contig 30172 bp, 33 predicted proteins | sample SF_Jan12_sed_USG_2_FD_169108 | JGI IMG/M metagenome (GOLD analysis project Ga0224506, IMG submission 169108) | Sediment microbial communities from San Francisco Bay, California, United States - SF_Jan12_sed_USGS_8_1 | ecosystem: Environmental > Aquatic > Marine > Sediment | place: USA... | reverse complement strand
TAATATTATCAGGAAACAGTTCAAAACTGGAAAACAACATGAACCCTGTTAGATCTCTTGGTAATTTACAGCCCATTATTGATGAAACCTGTTGGATTGACCCCACGTCGGTGGTCATTGGCGATGTTGAGCTGGGTAAAGATTGTTCCGTGTGGCCTATGGCAGTTATACGAGGCGATATGCACCGTATACGTATCGGCGAGCGCGTATCCGTGCAGGATGGCTGCGTACTACACATTACCCATGCCGGGCCCAACACAGGTGATGGTTACCCTCTAACGATTGGAAACGATGTCACTATTGGACACCAGGTGTGCTTACATGGCTGCACCCTGGGCAATGAAATTTTAGTCGGTATTGGTAGCACTGTTTTAGATGGCGCAGTCATTGAAGACCAGGTAGTTATTGGTGCTGGAAGCCTGGTACCTCCGGGGAAAAAGCTAAAGTCGGGCTTTCTTTATATGGGGTCACCGGTCAAACAGACTCGCCCCCTGACTGAAAAAGAACTGGCATACTTCAAATACACCGCCGCCAATTATGCCAATCTGAAAGATGACTATCTAAGCTGTTAATAGCCAAGCTTGTGTTCATTAGGTTTCAGTTTTTAGCAAAATGTGCTTTTACCTCTTAAAGATGAACGAGGGATAACCAGGATAATAACCGGCTCACCTGATTCAGTTTCGATTCATTGCCATGTATCACAATAGAGTCAAGTTTAACTGAACGGTGAAGCCGCCATGAAATATATATTACTCATCACTACGGTGATTCTATTATCAGGTTGTCAGATTGAAGGCGACTACTGGGCGTCCGATTACCCCAGAGAACAATATGGTCTTGAAATTGATCAGGCCGCTGCCCACGATCTAAGCCAGTCTCTCGAATACTATGAAGACCTGTCTTTGTTGCCCGGTAGAATTGCCCGATCACCCTATGCGTTTTTAGATGATAGTGGTTCTGAAGCAGCCATCCCACCGCTACTAGAGTTAGTCAACCTGGCAGGAAGCGCCTTCTTTAATTGGTATGACTGGGAGCCGGTAGCCTGCACCCTGGTCATGAGTAACCATTCAGGAGTTATTGAAGAAGATTATTGGCAGCAGCGTGGCGAAATTACCGGACGCTGGGAAGCGCAAGAGTGTTTAGATAACCACTATGATCCCATCTATTTTCAAGCAAATATGAAAACCCATGTCGATTGGGTAACCGAGGAATATGGCTCGGGACTGAGTCAGTTATATGGCACCACGACTCTGGATATGCTGTATGAGTCCTATCATGGCTCTATCAGGCTCATGCAGTCTCAAATACATACAGAACAATTATTCTGGGGTGAGATCGAGAGTCATTTCGACCTGTTATTTAACATAGAAAATGACGACCAACATGGATTACTGTCCGTTATCACCAAAGAGCCTCTGGTCTTTGAACCCGGAGACACCCTGGCGTCATCCGGTTGGATACAGTTTAAAACCGATGATCACATATTGAATCTCTATATTTTAAATGATGTTGTCAGACTGGTTCTGGATGGATACTGGTTGGCAGATTATAGTTAAATCGCAGGTGGATTGGAGATCGTTGTTCCTGTGTTTCTAACCTCGTTATGTTTTATACCGGGACTCTAATTATCAACATTAAGGCTATGAATTTCAGAACAACTTAGCTCCCGTTAATTTATGCGCGTTGCGTTTATAACCTTCTACCCCAGGCTAAAAATTACTCATATGAACCTGGGGTATCGGGTGTTTCTTTAGATTAGTATAAAGCTAAACAGGACATTCAAACCGGTAAAAGGAGGGCTTGCTCCCGGGGTTATATATAAAGTCTGTGATTTTATGCAGTCTCATTACCAGCGCCAAATATATTTGTATGAGTTAGCCGGGCTGGCGAATCTAAGTGAGTTTCATTTCTGTCGCATGTTTAAAGAAAGCATGGCACAAACACCGCAGGATTATTTGAATCAAGTACGAATCGAACGAGCAAAAATCTTAATTGATTCATCTGAAACCAATCTGGCTGACATTGCCCTACAATGTGGATTTGCAAACCAGAATCATCTGGATCGGTGTTTCAAAAGACAGGTCGGAATTACACCTGGAGCCTATAGACGTTCACAAATGTAAGCAGAACTCTCAGAGTCACCCGTTACGCAATGAGCTAACTTCTCGCATCTCACTCAAACATCCACTTTTCTTTAAGACCATCCACCTGAAACTCTTCTGTTGAACAACCGAAATCGACGCGAAAAATTATTTGATCAAGTGAAAAACAATGCAGATTATTTGCATGAAGATCCGACGGCTACCTTTTCCAAGGTATGGTTGTTTTGTCATTGTCCAAGAAACATTCGCTTGCGAGCAAGCTCATACAAATTACGACAAGAAGTTTTCGAATAAACTATAACTAATTATAAAGGACACTAAAACAAGCACCTCCAAGGTCGGATTCACTGATTTTCAAACTAAAACCATAGCTGTGAACAATGTCCGAGACGACCGCTAAACCAATGCCCTGTCCACGATCCAGGCTGTCTAATCGCACACCACGCTGTAACACCTGCTCGTACTGATTTTCGGGAATACCCTCGCCATTATCACAGATTGAGAAACTATTGGTGGTTGCACCAATTTCAACGGTACCACTTCCATATTTACAGGCATTCTCGATCAGGTTACCCAGCACTTCCATGAGATCTTTTTCATCCATTCGTACGCCTACGAATGGCTTTTCAATCTTCCAGGTAAAGTGTACATCGGGATAAATTTTTCTCAAGGCGCTCACCATTCGACCGGCCTGATCTTTCAGGTTTACCTGAGTCCCCACATATCCTGTAGCCCGGCTGACAATCGCGCGGTGAAGCTGATAACCCACTATTTGATCCATTCTTTCAACCTGATCCTGAATATCTGATAGCTTGTCCGTTGATTTTAAGACCGCCAAAGGTGTTTTCAAACTATGGGCTAAATCTGCAAGAGTTTGTTTATAGCGTTCACGTTGATCCTGTTCTGCATGCAATACTCTATTCAGGTTTCGGGAGATGGGTGCAATTTCTTCAGGATATTGACCAATCAACTTACTCTGCTTGCCAATTTCAATTCTCAATAATTCAACGGCCAGTCTTCTTAACGGTGTCAGTCCCCATTGAAGAACCACCAGCCAGGTCAACGCCAGCCCACCACCCAGAGCGGCTAACCAAATCCATAATCGTTGTCTGAATTCTTCAATTTGGGCCAAAAAGGGTGCTTGTTTTTGCATGATGACAAATTGCACTGGCAATGAGCTATCTGGGCCGGTTTCCCATAGCACTTGGAATCGTCGAAAAAAGTAATGTTTACCATTCATCAGCCACTCACCATTCGCCGATGCTCCCGGTCTCAAATCTTCAAGCTCCAGGAATGACTCTAATTCCAGAGTCCATCGGGTAGAGGCACTCTTCCATTGCAATCGGGTCTGGGAAAATGCAAAAGCAAATAGTCCACTTTGAGGGTCATTTAAACGATCATCTTGTAAGGTGAAAGGAAGTTCTATTCGATTGTCTTTGCGATCGGCAACTGCAAGAAGGTTATAAATTTGTAGCTGCAGTTGCTCGGCGACACCCGCTTCAAGGCTAGCTCGATAAGCGCGCTCCAAGGCATATGCTGTGATCAGGGTAAACAAAACCGTTGCCAACAGTGTGGCACTCATCAACCGGGCTTTTAGAGAATTGAGAATCATAGATCGTCGTTAATGCGATATCCCTGGCCACGCACCGTCAAAATGGGCTTCAGTTGATTATCTGCATCAATTTTCTTTCTAAGTCTTCCAATGAAGACTTCAATAACATTACTGTCTCGATCAAAGTCCTGATCATACAGATGCTCTGTAAGCTCGGTTTTAGAAATGACTTTGTCTCGATTCAAAACCAGATATTCAAGACAGTTGTATTCGTATGACGTCAGTTCAATTAGTTTACCGTCATTCTTTAACTCTTTTCGAGCCGTGTTTAGTGTCAGCGAACCCAGAGTGATTTCCGGTGATGCCATACCAGCAGAACGGCGTAATAAAGCATTCAAACGCGCTAGAAGTTCTTCGTTGATAAACGGCTTTACCAGGTAGTCATCGGCGCCACTTTCCAACCCCAACACTTTATCTTGCCAATTACTTCGCGCAGTTAGTATCAAAATAGGAAAATCTTTATCCATGGCACGAAGTTCTTTGATGAGACTAACGCCATCCATTTTGGGCAAACCCAGATCAATGATTGCCAGATCATATTGGTACTCACGACCATGAAACAAACCTGCTTCACCATCTACAACCCAATCAACAGCATACTTATGCTGAACCAGCGTATCCCTTAGTGTGCTTCCTAACCGCTCATGATCTTCAACAACCAGAATTCTCATCACATCACCTGTCATTAACGTTATATTTTAATTATTATCTGTTTCTATCAGGTTACCACTTGAACCATCCACAAGAACAGTTCGAATTCTGCCATCTGGCATCAAAATACGAGCATTAAACAGATTATCCTGATCAGGTACTTCCGTTAGCTTTAAAACATTACCACTGGTCTGGCAGGTAATTGCTTCAATGATCTGATCTGTATTGATTAGAGGTAGGGGGACTCCGGTACACGCCTGTATATGTTGATCTGCCATTGCGAATCCCTGCACTAGAATGGTAGATATTAATAGAAGTCGTTTCATCTCTCTCTCAATTTGGCAATTACGAGCACATGGCCGGTTTATTTTGGAATGCTTGTCATTGTTCACCTATTGGAAGATCATGACAAACCTACTTCTGTATTAGTGGCACCGCTGAGCGCATTAAAATAAGGCTCGCAGATAAATAATGACTAAAAATAGACATCCCCAATTTAACCGGAAAATTTTACTGAACATTCGATGAACTTCTGCTGAATACTGAAGATTTGATCTGTGATCAGATGAAACTATTTTTGTTGCAGCCAATACCCGACTATTTTACTATGACAAGCTCATTTAACAAACACCGGACCATGATTAAGATGCAAATACAGATTGGAGACAGCCTGCCTCATACCAGCTTTAAAGTAAAAACTTCCGAGGGTATGTCGGTACAGAATACCAGTGATCTCTTTAGCAACAAAACCGTAGCCGTGGTGGCGTTACCGGGAGCATTTACACCCACTTGTAGCGCAACACACCTTCCTGGTTACGTGGTAAAATATGATGAACTCCTTGCCAAGGGTATTGATGACGTCGTCTGTATTTCAGTAAACGATGCACATGTGATGTCAGCATGGAAGTCAGCAAGCAATGCGGACAATATCATCATGTTTGCTGATGGCGATGCCTCATTCACCAAGCAGATAGGAATGGACATCGACATCCCGGGAATGGGTATCAGGAGCCGTCGTTATTCTATGCTAATAGAAAATATGCAAGTTAAAGCCATCAATCTGGAAGAACCGGGTAAATTTGAAGTCAGCGATGTTGATAGCCTGTTATCGGCGCTCTAACTATTTACCAGCTGCTGCCTTAGTTCTTTAAGAATTGGGGCAGTATCAGGCTGGCAATCACGCCAAATCCGAAACGATTCACTCGCCTGTTCAACCAACATGCCTAATCCGTCATATCCTTCTAAGGCGCCTGATTTCAATGCCCAAAGAATAAAAGGTGTTTGGTCTTTGGCATACATCATGTCATAACAAATTGTATGGCTTGCGATAATAGAACCTGGAAGGTCAATACTGGAGCCTGATAAACTGGCTGATGTGCCGTTAATGACCACATCATAAGCTCGAGTTAGTTCATAATGCTCAACTGCCGAAACTTTTGTACCAAAGATATCAGCAAGTACCTGCGCTTTAAGAGTCGTTCGATTATAGATATCGATAGATTTTGGACCTTGCTCCAGAATTGAGTTAATAACACCACGCACAGCACCACCAGCACCAAGTATCAGTATCCGCTTATCCTGCAAAGCCACATTCAGATTTTTAATAAGGTCCGTCACCAGCCCCGCTCCATCGGTATTGTACCCCCTGATAGAGCCATCTGCTTGCAGCACCAGCGTATTAACGGCTCCAGCCTGCACTGCTTCAGGGCTCAGGCTATCGACAAATTCAAATGCCCGCTCTTTAAAGGGAACCGTCACATTGGCTCCCTTGCCATTCTGCCCGAAAAAGTCTACCAGTGAGCTTTCAAAATTATCCACGGTTAACAACTGCGCCTGATAATTCATCAGCTGCTGACACTGATGAGCAAATGCCTGATGAATCGCGGGTGATTTACTATGCTTGATAGGATTGCCGACAACCCAATACTGATCTGTCATATAATGAGCTCTACTCTTATGTTTGGCGGAAGACATACTGTTCGACACGAATACTATTGTATAATCATCGCAATCGTACCAGGGTCTCACTGTCTATAATCTGGCTGGGCGTTCCCTTCATCACCTTTCCGGGTAAGACATAATCCAGTTGCTGATGAAATCGGGCATGAGCCTGCATAGCACTGCTCACTACAGGTTTTCCAGCGCGATTACAGCTTGTTGATACCAATAGGTGGCCCACATCCAGACAAAGCTGCTGGACGACCGGATGATTACTAACCCGAATGGCAACAGTCTCATGTTTCCCGGTTATCCACTGTGGAATTAACCCTCTACCGGGAATAATCCAGGTGACAGGTCCAGGCCAGGATGCGATGATTTTTTTTCTGTGTTTCAAATTCTTTAATAGGGGTTCAACCTGTTCAATTGACCCGGCTACCAGAATAAGACCCTTTTCTGGTCTTCGCTGTTTTATCTTCAGCAATCGATTTACCGCGTCCTGATTGAACGGATCACACCCCAGGCCCCAGACGGTTTCAGTAGGATAGGCAATAACACCGCCCTGATTCACAAAAAATGCTGCTTTTTTAGATCTTAAATTCATGACGGCAGTTTACTATAAGGGGTGTTCAGTAAGCTACCTGTGACACGAAATTCAATACCATTGGGTAGCAAGATAGACAAGCAGGATTGATCAGGGAATAATCATCATTGATTGATAGTTGAGAATTTAACATGAAATACCCCTGGATTTTCTTTGACGCTGACGAAACACTGTTTCACTTTGATTCCTTTAAAGGCTTGCAACTGATGTTTGCAGGTTATGGAGTGGTCTTCACTCAAGATGATTACAGCAAGTACCAGACGATTAACCTGCCACTATGGGTTCAGTACCAAAACGGCGAAATAGATTCAGAAACGCTGAAACATGCTCGCTTTGAAGCCTGGGGTCACAAGCTAAGTGTCACAACACTTGAGCTCAACACAAAATTTTTAGAAGCCATGGTCAGTGTCTGCACTCTGCTTCCCGGCGCTGCAGATCTACTCAAAATGCTATCAGGTAAGTCGCAATTGGGAATTATTACCAATGGCTTTACCGATTTACAACAATCCCGACTTAACATATTAGGTTTGGAAGATACCTTTTCAGCACTTATTATTTCTGAAGAAGTTGGGGTCGCCAAACCCCATATCGATATATTTAACCAGGCATTTAAAGCCGTTGATCATCCCCCCAAAGACCAGATACTTATGGTGGGAGACAACCTTTACTCAGATATTGTTGGTGGAATCAACGCAGGTATCCATACCTGCTGGCTGAATCGGAACCAGGAAACTTGCCCTGACCAAATTCAACCCCATTACCAGGTAAATAGCCTGGCTGAACTACATGCAATATTGATTGCATGAGTATTAAATGGAGCAGGTAAATTATTATGGCACTAGCATGCGCCCGACACATATTAGTTAAAACCAAAGAAGAAGCGACCAAACTCAAAGCGAGGCTTGATAAAGGGGCCGACTTTGCCCAGTTGGCTAAAAAGCACTCCATCTGTAAGTCAGGCAAAAAAGGGGGAGACCTGGGTGAGTTTCGTCCAGGTACTATGGTGAAATCTTTTGATCAAGTGGTTTTCAAAAAGCCGATATTACAGGTTCATGGCCCGATTAAAACCCAATTTGGTTTTCATTTAATCGAAACCATTTACCGTCAATAGCACCAGTCCATATGACAGGCCGATGTCAGAAGACTCAAAACCACACAGCGATAGTCTTTATCCCAGCTACTCTCTTTTCTTTATAGGAGTTATACCGGCATCTAGTGCATCTGCATAAATCTGACCCTATCCAGAAGAAGAGACTATTCAAATAGCCAACAATACTGAATATGGCTTAGCAGCGGGCATCTGGACCTAGAATCTTGGACGTGCTCATCGGGTTGCAAAACGTGTCAGCAGACGTGTCTGTTTGGGTGAATCACTATGATGGTGGCGACAAGTCACTTCATGCCTTTGATAAATATACCGAAATAAAATCGACCGGGATAAAGCTATCCTAAAAAGTCGCTCTTGCTTTAACAGCAATAATATCGACATGCGCTTAAATATCATCAATTAATACTCTATTGACTACCCGGATTAGGGAGGCCTTGCCTGACGTGCTAAATTTTTTTAATAAACATGCTATAAAACTGTCATTAATTATTGCTAAACTGGCGCGTCTTCATCTATTAACCCCGACCATAAACGTTATTAATGCCTAGAGGTCTGTCATGGCAACTCATTTAAGTGTCAATTTAAATAAAATCGCTCTACTTCGAAACAGTCGGGGCAGGGATTTTCCAAGCCTGGTAGGCTTTGGCGAAATGGCATTGGCAGCCGGAGCAAAAGGCTTAACCATACATCCAAGACCAGACCAACGACATGCACGCTATGACGACATCAAGCCACTAAAACAGCTGATAGCCCAATATCAGGGTGCAGAACTGAATATTGAAGGCAACCCCACTGCAGATTTTATAAAACAAGTATTGCTTCATAAACCACACCAATGCACATTGGTGCCAGATGATCCGAACCAGTTAACCTCTGACCATGGTTACGACCTGAATACAGATAGCGACTTCCTGACGCCTATCATAGGCGAACTTAAGGCGGCCGGCATTAGAGTGTCTCTATTTATGGACCCCATCGCCGAAAACATGACAAAAGCCAAAACTATTGGTGCAGACCGTGTTGAGCTCTATACAGAAGGATGGGCAGAAAGCTTTGGTAGTGACGATCAGGAACTGCAGCTTGCAACCTATAGAGCAGCTGCGTTATCTGCTCGCCAGGCAGGGCTTGAGGTCAATGCAGGCCATGATCTCAACCTCGAAAATCTGGCCAGCTTCTTAACAATTCCCGATATAGCAGAAGTATCCATCGGACACGCACTAACCATAGAAGCACTGCATTCTGGCTATAGTGACGTAGTATCACGCTATACGTCAATTTGCGAAAACAGCGGATATTAATCTCAATATATTCGGATTATTTCGATATTAATTGATAATACTACGTTCATCGTGGACTAATATTCTGTCCATTTTTATGCATATTTACTGGTCTTACTGACGTAAATCAGCGACATCTGGCACCCCAACGACATATATTCATTATATTTCGGAGAGAATTAATGCGACAGTCCATCAGCCGTGCCATTGAAAAGCTTTTATCAACCTTGGGCTTCAAAACCCTGGCATCCCAGTTTGCATTCACCTTTTTATTGATGTCCGTATTAGTCATTACCATTAGCTATAGATTAATCACTGTTGAGAGCCATATTGACACCATTGATCTTGCTGGCACTCAATCCATGTTGACTCAAAAGATCGCAAAAGAGAGCATGATGGTTGCGTCGAAAAGCTTCACCCGTTCAAAATTAACGGCCACTATGAATCAATTTGAAACAGCACAACAATCACTTCGACATGGTGATGCTGAACACTTCTTTTCTGCAATAGAATCTCCAGACATTTTAGACGCGCTAAACCGGGTTGACGATTCCTGGGCACAGTACAAGATATCTATAGAGCAGCTCCTGGCTTCATACAGCGTCGACGGTATGGAGAAAGTCGCACAGAATTCACTGATCGTTTTGAACCATGCCGACCAGGTTGTTTTACTATTATCGGAAGCATCCGAAAAGGTCAGTACCCGCTCAAAACAGTTCACCCTCCTCTTATCCACCCTTTTACTGATATTAATTATCGCCGGTAAAGAGTTTGGAATAGCGGTAACAATGAATGAAATCCATCAGCTACGCGACCACCTTGCTATGATTAGTCAGGGAGATTTTACCCAACCTATCGCTATCGAAGTACAACAAAATGAAATCGGGCAAAGTTTCAGTGCATATAATGATGTTACCAACAATATCAGTGACATTCTCGGCCGAATCACTACCGTTAGCAGCAGGGTAAACACCCAAAGTGAAATCGTTGCAGTGAACCTGGAAGACACCTCTAAAGGCATAGATATTCAACAAACTGAAATTGACCAAATTGCCACCGCAATGAATGAAATGACAGCGACCATTCAGGAAGTTTCCAGCAATGCATTCACCACTCACCAAAGTGTTGAGGACGCCAAGTCCAAAGCAACTACTGGAGCAAATGCTCTTCACCAGACCGTTAGCAATATTAACGACATGGCAAAGCAGGTGCAGTCCTCTACCACGACGATCAATCAGCTTGCTGAAGATACCAAAGAAATTGATAAGGTCATTGAAGTCATCACGGGTATTGCAGAACAAACCAACTTACTGGCTCTAAATGCTGCCATTGAGGCTGCCCGCGCCGGGGAACAGGGTCGAGGGTTTGCTGTAGTAGCTGACGAGGTCAGATCCCTGGCTCAAAGAACACAGGACTCTACCAACGAAATACGACAAATCATCGAAAGAATACAAAGCCAGTCTACAAAAGCAGTGGAGATTATTTCATTGAGCCAGGAAAGCTCTACCCGAACCGTTGGCCAGGCTCAGATTGCATTGTCGTCTATACAAGAAATAGAAACCATTGTTGGATTAGTTTCCGATCAAAGCCATCAAATTGCCATTGCATCTGAACAACAATCCAGTGTCGCTTTGGATATAGACAACAGAATGGTTAATATCGGGGACATTGCTCAACGTACGACCAGATCAGCTCAGGCAACGGTTAAGTCTACCGTCGTTATCAGTGACGAGCTAAAAAAGATCAATGATATATTGTCTGAATTTACACTTAATATTCAGGGCCTGGATCTAAGCACCGCTAAAATGGCACACCTCAACTGGAAAACACGCGTCAGAAAGTATTTAGATGGCGAAGAGAGTTTGAGTCGCAATGAATTAGTCGATCACCATTCTTGTAAGTTTGGACAATGGTATTACTCTGAAGGCATCAATGAATACGGTCCATTATCAGAATTTAAAGATATTGAAGATCCCCATGCGGCATTGCATCAAAAAATTAAGACGGTTGTAGAGTTGACTGAAGCCGGAGATCGCCAGGGGGCTACAGATGCCTATTATGAGATTGCTGATATATCAGGAGACATTTTAAGCAAACTCTCTAATCTGGAAGACAAGGTATTAAGTGATGACTCATTGAGTCGGTAGCTGTTTTTTTCTCCGGTCCTCATGCATATAACATGTGGTAAACCAGCGACGTAACATTTATTGATAAATCAATCTCTATATTTCGCTGCAATTGTCAGAATTCTGGTTTAAGCTTATAACCACTATTAGGGATAACAAACTCGAGGTAACTATGAAACACATCGCATTGACCTTAGCCGTAACTATGGCTCTTACCGGTTGTATGACCATTGACCCATTAACCGGCGAAGCAAAGATGACTAACACGTCTAAAGCTGCCATGACTGGGGCCGCTATTGGCACAATATTAGGTTTAGCGGTTTCTAAAGACGATCGTAAAAAGGGAGCAATCATTGGCGCCGGTATTGGCGCGTTATCCGGTGCCGCGGTTGGACGCTATATGGATAACCAGGAAAATGAACTCAGAGAAAAGCTTGAAGGTACGGGTGTTAGCGTCACACGTGATGGTGACAATCTAATTTTGAACATGCCAAGCAGCATCACCTTTGACTCTGGTGACTCCGATCTAAAAACAGATTTCCAAAAGACGATGAGCGGTGTCGTGGTCGTACTCGAAGAATATGAAAGTACCTTGATCACCATTGATGGCCATACTGATAGTGTCGGAAGCGAGTCGTTTAATCAATCGCTTAGTGAGCAACGAGCGCTTAGTGTTGCTGAATACCTGCGTGCCAGCGGCATTCAAATAGAACGCGTAGCTGCCTATGGTCATGGAGAACTTCAACCCATAGCCAGTAATGCTACGGATACAGGCCGAACATCTAATCGTCGGGTTGAACTCACGCTAGAACCAATCACTGAAGAATAATATTTCTGCGGTCTGTTGGGTCACTTGGACATCTGAGTGACCCTGTCATTACAATATTTCAATAAGAGTATCTAAAAAATCCCATGCATTACGAAGAAGACTTTTTAAAGACACCTCAAAACAAAGAGATTCCATATAGAGCCTGGCGGAGTAAGAAACCCGATGCCACCCTCTTGGTTATCCATGGAATGGCAGAGCATAGTGGACGCTATGAAGGATTAGGTAATTTTCTAACCGAGAAGAACATTTCTTTGTATGCTTTTGATTTAACCGGGCATGGAGAACAGTGTCCTGAGCATCAGCTGGGCCATATTGAGAACTGGCAGACGAACATTGACGACATCCATTTTATGTGGGGACAGGTAGCAGAATTTGAGCCTCGTATTCCCTTGTTTATATTAGGACACTCAATGGGTTCTTATCTAACTCTTGAAGCTCTGCAGGCTCAACAACCCTATCCACTATCTGGAATCATCTTATCTGGAAGCGGGCTACACCCCAGCATTCAATTATGGGCAGGTAAACAGGTCGCCAGAATTGAAAAGCTTCGACAAGGCAAACAGGGTTATAGCAACCTATTAGAACAATTGAGTTTTGGCAGTTTTAACAAAGCATTTGAACCTGCTAAAACGGAAATGGACTGGCTGAGCCGAGATCTTCAGTCCGTACTTAATTACATCGAAGATCCTTATTGTGGTTTTCAATGTAGTAACCAGTTTTGGATTGAGTTTTTAAACGCTCAGTTACGAATCAACAAGTCATCCGGCCTTTCAAACTTACCCAGGGTTCCCATACTAATGATTAGTGGTGACAAGGACCCGGTAGGTCGGATGGGCAAGGGCGCAGCACAACTTGAAAAGCGTTTACGCAGCAATATGGAAACTGCCATTCAATTCAACCTATACCCTAACGGCCGTCACGAAATGTTAAATGAGCGCAACAGAGTCGCCGTGATGACAGATATATATCAATGGGTTACACAGGAATGTAAGCGAATCATTCCTGAATTATGATATCGCTGTAAATAAAAATTTGAACGGCGGTATCCTGTGCTCAAAAACCATACTACAATTGGGTTGAGATTGCGTGAGCCAGTTAAAAATAGAATGGTGTGTTTGTCGGAAAAATTTTTACGGAGCTTTCGCGTGCAAGAACCAAGCGTTTACATTGGTTTACATTATGTAAATTTATGTATAGTTGCATTGTTGAATGAAATCTATACAATGCGCTCCCTTTTTCCCGCCAACAACAGGCCCAGAATACATGACAACCCCTTCATTTAAAGACCTTCAACTCATTGAACCAATATTAAAAGCACTTACAAGTGTCGGTTATGAGCAGCCAAGCCCCATCCAGGCACAAAGCATACCTCCTCTATTGGAAGGCAAGGATATTCTAGGCGTCGCACAAACGGGAACCGGTAAAACGGCAGCATTTGCACTACCTTTATTAAGCAATATCAATCCAAAATCAGCATTACCTCAAGTCATTGTATTAACACCGACCCGTGAACTTGCCATTCAGGTTGCTGAAGCATTCCAAAAATATGCATCATACTTAAAAGGTTTCCATGTCCTACCCATTTATGGCGGCCAGGACATGCGCGTCCAGCTTAGAGCACTGAAACGCCCTGTACAGGTTGTTGTCGGTACTCCTGGTCGAGTTATGGATCACTTAAGAAAGGGTAGTCTGGATTTAAGCGACCTTAAAACAGTGGTTTTAGATGAAGCCGACGAAATGTTACGCATGGGATTCATCGACGATGTCGAGTGGATTCTAGAGCACACACCTAAGGAGCGCCAGGTAGCACTATTTTCGGCAACCATGCCTGCACCCATACAAAAGGTGACCAAAAAATACCAGAATAATCCGGTTCATATCAGCATCACTCCTGGATCAACAACGGTTGATCGAATCGAACAGCGCTATTTATTAGTGCAACAAAATCGCAAATTGGATGCAATCACCCGTATTTTTGAAGTGGAATCCTTTGATGCAGCCATTGTTTTTGTGCGCACAAAGACCGCTACGTTAGAACTTGCAGACAAGCTAGAAGCAAGGGGTTACTCAGCTGCGGCTATTAATGGTGACCTCAACCAAACCCAGCGCGAAAAGACTATCAATGGCTTGAAAAAGGGCAAAATTGATATCCTCATTGCAACCGATGTGGCGGCACGTGGACTCGATGTTGAAAGAATCAGTCATGTCATTAACTATGATATTCCGTATGACAGCGAAGCCTATGTCCACCGTATTGGACGAACAGGTCGCGCCGGTCGTGAGGGAAAGGCAATTTTAATCATCACACCTCGTGAACAGCGCTTATTAAGAACCATTGAAAATGCAACCAAGTCTAAAATTCACTTGTTTAAAATGCCGTCTGCGGAAGAAGTAAGTGCGAGTCGAATTGCAGAATTCAAAGAGCAACTCATTGAGACTATTGCAAAGACAACCAATAGACCAGAGCAGTCTGCACTTCAGGCACTTATTATGGATCTGCATGAAAATCATGACTTAAATCCCCTGGATATCGCAACAACTCTGGCGTGGATGGCTCAACAGGAAAATCCATTATTTGTTGAATCTGGAATAGATGACTTCCTTTTAGACCCAAAAGCACCCAAGGCTGGCAGAGACAGAAATGATCGTGGTAGCCGTCGTGAACGTGGCGACAGAGGTGACAGAGGTGACAAAGGGGGCCGTAACGATAGAGGCGATAGAGCACCCCGAAGTACAGGCCCTTCAGAAGGCATGGTAACTTACCGGGTCAATGTAGGTCGCAGAGATGGCGTTGGACCAGGAGACATCGTTGGCGCGATAGCGAATGAGGGAAATATAGATAGCTCTAAAATTGGCCATATTCGCCTGGCAGATACCTTTACCACCGTTGAACTACCAACAGATCTTGCAGCAAATACGCTGAATATGCTTAAAAAAGTCCGGGTTAAGAATCGTGAACTGGATATTCGCGAGTGGAGCGAAAAACCACCGAGACGCGAAGGTGGCAAGCGTGACGGTCGTCGTAGTGACAAGGGTCCGCGAACGAACTAACCTGTTCTGATAAAAAGAACCAGCGCTACAGCTTAAGAGCTGTCCGCTGGTTTTTTTATGCCTGAATCACTCACAGATGACAACGTATAGAATGTATATTTTTTCTCCATTTCCTGACTAATCAAACATTCCTACTACCTGATATTTACAACCTGGCCCGTAAACATCGGATATATGCCTACATCCTCTCTCATACACAATATATATATATATTTATGTAACATTCACAATAGAAATAATGAGTATAGAATTTATAAATTAGCGAAATTACGCTAAACACCATAGTATTCGCTGTGTAGGCAAATTACACCATTACTAATGAGGACAGACCATGTCAAATTATAGCAAAAGCATTGATAATGCAGCGTCAACCATCGCTGCTAATGGGAATTCATGGAACGCCATAAACGCTGAGTCTGTTGCTCGTATGCGTTTGCAGAACCGCTTTCAGTCTGGTCTTGATATCGCAAAATATACAGCAAAAATTATGCGTGATGACATGGAAGGTTATGACAAGGATTCGTCAAAATACACACAGTCTCTAGGTTGCTGGCACGGCTTCATAGGCCAACAAAAGATGATCTCAATTAAAAAACATTTCGGCGAAACCAAAGGCCGGTACCTGTACCTTTCTGGCTGGATGATCGCTGCTTTACGTTCTGAATTCGGTCCTTTACCAGATCAATCAATGCATGAAAAAACCTCCGTTGCCTCATTGATTGCAGAGCTTTACACCTTCTTACGTCAAGCCGATGCTCGTGAGCTGGGTGGTTTATTCCGTAAGCTTGACGCCACAAGAGATGACGTGAGTCGTGCGGCTATTCAAGCTAAAATTGATAACCATCAGACCCATATTGTTCCAATTATTGCTGATATTGACGCTGGTTTTGGTAACGCTGAAGCGACTTACCTTATGGCGAAACAGATGATTGAAGCTGGCGCCTGCTGTATCCAAATTGAAAACCAGGTATCCGATGAGAAACAGTGTGGCCACCAGGACGGAAAAGTTACCGTTCCTCACTCTGACTTCCTGGCTAAAATTAATGCCATTCGATATGCCTTTATGGAGCTAGGCGTAGATGACGGCGTTATCGTGGCACGAACCGACTCACTAGGCGCGGGTTTAACCAAGCAGTTGGCTGTTACTGAAAAGCCTGGCGATCTTGGTGATCAATACAATTCATTCCTTGATTGTGATGAGGTTGCTGAAAGCGATATCAATAATGGTGACGTTTTAATCAAGCAAAATGGCAAGTTAGTTCGTCCTAAGCGCCTGAAAAGCAACCTGTTCCAGTTCAAACAGGGTACTGGTGAAGCGCGATGTATACTCGACTGTATTACCAGCCTTCAGAATGGAGCTGATCTCATCTGGATTGAAACGGAGAAGCCTCATATCGGCCAGATCGGCAGCATGGTAAATGCGATTCGAGAAGTTGTACCCAATGCCAAGCTGGTTTATAACAACAGCCCTTCATTCAACTGGACACTAAATTTCCGTCAGCAGATATTCGATGCAATGGCTGAAGCGGGTAAAGATGTATCTGCTTATGATCGTAATGCTCTAATGAGTCTAGACTATGATGGTACTGAGCTGGCGAAAGAAGCAGACGAGAAAATCCGTACATTCCAGGCTGATGCAGCTCGTGAAGCAGGTATCTTCCACCACCTGATCACATTGCCAACCTATCACACTGCCGCCTTATCTACAGATAATCTGGCTAAGGAATACTTCGGTGAACAGGGTATGTTAGGTTATGTTCTGAATGTTCAGCGCCAGGAAATCCGTCAGGGTATTGCCTGTGTCAGACACCAAAACATGGCCGGCTCTGATATGGGTGATGACCATAAAGAATATTTCGCAGGAGATGCTGCGCTCAAAGCAGCCGGAGAAGATAATACAATGAACCAGTTTGGTTAGTCTTTAATTAATACTTCTATTGAACAAGGTCCACTCAGGTGGGCTTTGTTGTGTTTAGGGGTCTGTAGTTGCCTGCTCATTCAGCCTGGATATCTGCACGGCCATGGTTTCCATTGCGCTCATAGCAAGATCCGGTCTGGATTCAATGAGCACTTTAAAGTTTTCATAAGACACTCGTATTGCCACGCAAGGAATATCTGCAATCACTGAAGCAGTCCGGCTTTTTTTCAGAAGTAATGCCTGCAAACCGACAATCTCCCCTTCTTTTACGATACCAACCTTGGTATCACCAATATAAACACTGGCACTGCCCTGAACCAGGGTAAAAACTGAATCCGCATCATCTCCCATTTCAATAATTAGTTCACCCTCATTAAATGACGTCATATCATGAAGAAAGTCAGAAGCCGTTTCCTTAAATTGATTATGTTGTAACAGGGTAATCAGTAAGTCTGAAAACTGGGTAACCTGACTACCCACATTTTTAGCGGATCCATACCAGGGCCAGACATTTAACGTAACCGCTCCTTCCTGGTACCAACTTAATGATTTAGGTAAACAACCCACCCAGCAGTCTCCTTTTTCCAGGGTAAATAACCTGTGCCCAGTCCAGGAGACACCAACCATACCTTCAACAACTTCTATTAGCCCCCAAGCTGAAGTATTCGCACCAGCGAACTGACCTTGCGAAAAATGAATGCTTTCACATTCCTGTTGTTGATACTGATCTAACTGCTCTGCCTGCAAACCATGAACATCCCGAATCCAGTAAACCGGAGCCATCACTAATAAATTCATGTACTGATCCCTACATTGCGGACTTAATTTATGCCTATACAATAAAAATATCACATGATTGTATTTTTTGGCCTTAAATTTCCATTAGAAGTTATAATTATTTGGTTTATTTGGTTTATTTGGTTTATTTGGCAAATATTTCGCATGACACGTATTATTAGTGATGTAAGACTTCTGTTTAACTAGGGTAAATCAATGGCTAAATCCGTTGTCGTTAGTGTTGATAAGTTAGTCATAGGCATGTATGTCGACATTCGATTAAGTTGGTCACAGCATCCTTTTCTTTTTAGTAAATTTAAAATCAAATCTAATAGTGAAATTAATATTATTAAGAAGCTAGTCAGCGAAGTGTTAGTCTTTCCCAAAAAGAGCGATATCAAATCTGATACCGATGCTGAAATTGAAATTGAAATATCGTCTCCTGTTAGTGACAAGTCCAGAGCAGAACTCTGGGATGAAAAACAGAACATCATTGCCAAAGCAAACGAATTTAAACTGTCACGCCAAAAAACGGTAAAGCAGTACCGTGAAGCCCAGAAACGTGTCCAAAACCTTTGCATGGATTTAAAAACATCTCCGGCCAATGCCATCAGAGATGCTAATGACATAATAGAGGATATGACTCGTCAGATTTCGGATAGCGAAAATGTATTAGTCAACCTGATAAATCTAAGTAGCGGCGGTTATTCTTTTCACAATCATTCATTAAATGTCACGGTTCTCGCAGTAATTGCAGGACACGCCCTTGGTTTGAATACCGAAGAGTTAAGAGTGTTGGGCATCGGTGGCGTATTACATGATATCGGTAAAATCAACCTGCCTGCGAGCACCGTCAATAAAACCGAAAAACTCACAGCTAGTGAAGAAAAACTAATTCAGGGTCACATCGCAGCAGGCGTAAGAATGATTACAAAGGTTGAAGGTATACCTGAACAGGTGGTCGAAGTTATTGCCAACCACCATGAGTTTTTAGATGGCTCGGGTTATCCACGCGGCGTTAGCGAGGATAGTATTTCCACAATTTGCCGCCTGATCACCATTGCTGATATTTATGACAATCTTTGTAACCCCGGAGACCCGTCTAAATCCGTCCCTCCTAAAACGGCTATGGCCATATTATTTGCAAAATATAAGGGCAAGCTCGACTTAAAATTAGTGCAGCACTTTATTCAAACCTTCGGAATCTATCCACCTGGCACCATCGTTGAACTTTCCGATCAAAGCATTGGTCTAGTAGTTACGGTCAATTCCGGGTCAGCATTAAAACCCGTTGTACTTTTATATAACCCTGATATACCGGTTCACCAGGCAATTCTTCTCGACTTATCGAAACAGGAAGATGTCGATATTTCAAAGGTTATAAAATCTTCTGACTGCCCTGAACGCGTCATCGAGTACCTGGGAATACAGGATAAAATGGCGTATTTTTTCGACACAGGTAACTAGTTCATTGTCGGTTTAGGTTTGCAACAAGCGAGATATCTCTGGCTAAGAAGCGATATTGGTATCTTAGCGATACCCTACACCTATCTACCTCATCATGGTCAATGGACATTTCAGTCATTTCTGGTTTTTGCACCATGATAGGTTATTCTTTAGCTGAACTATAACATCGGTTATTTTTTATGAACCAGACACCCAGAATTACAGGCAACATCAGGATTTACCTGATATTGCTTACTTTGTTACTAACAGCCAATACACATTTAATGGCGCAACCTGATAAAAATTCACAAAGCGCCTACATTTTAGTTGCTCACCCTGATCTGAATGATCCAAGATACAAACAATCAGTCATATTAGTGATGGCACACATGGGAAGTAATGCGATAGGTGTCATCCTGAATAAGCCAATGCCGATATTACTCGATTACTATTTCCCCAATGAACCCATCGCAACCGAGCATTCAGAGCCGGTTTTCTATGGTGGTCCTGTCTCAGACAATGCCTATACATTTTTGATACATAGCGAAATTCAACCAAAGCCAACCTTATCAGTGATTGACAATTATTGGCTGGGTGTTGACAGTAAGCTACTTTTTAAGGCACTCGATAACCAAATTGATCTTGAAAAATTACGTATTTATAAAGGTTATTCCGGGTGGGCGCCTGGACAACTCGAATCTGAAATTAACCACGGTCTTTGGTATATATTACCTGCGGAAGCTGAACAGCTACTATCTGATGCTCCGGAACTGATGTGGCAGACGCTGATAGAGCAAATTAATAAAGACTGGATATAACATGGCCAACAACATTCGAATCGAATGCGTTCACGACTCCAAACAAATCTTTACATTTTTAAATCAAGACCCTGGTTTGCATCTTTACGCGATCGGTGACCTGGATGAATTTTTTTGGCAACGAACCCAGTGGTTTGGTCTGATGGTGGATGACCAATTAGAAGCTATGGTGCTGCTGTACTATGGACATGATATTCCAGTGCTTTTAGCCTTGTCTCAAGATACCCATATGATGGCGGAACTATTACATACCATATCGGCTTACTTACCAGGTGTTTGTTATTGCCACATATCCCGAGGTGCCGAGGTTGGCTTAAAGGAACTTTTCGATTTGGATTATCAGCAACAGATGAGCCGGATGATCTTGCAACAATCCGATAAACTCATTGCAGACACCAGCAAATCTTTGCAAATCGGCGAATCTGACATTGACTCCATTTCAAAATTTTATGCTCACAGTTACCCGGATAACTGGCTCGATTCGAGAATGATTCGCTCAGGTACTTATTATGGGATTAAACAAAAAGATGACTGGGCAAGTGTTGCAGGAACACATGTATTTTCGCCGAAATATGGGGTCGCTGCCATTGGCAACGTCACTACATCACCCCATGCCAGAGGCCAGGGATTCGCCCAAATGGTGACCAGTGCCGTTTGCCAAAAAGCCCTGGCAGAGGTCGAGCACATCGGATTAAATGTCGGTACAAAAAATATCGGAGCAATCAAAACTTACCAGGCGATTGGCTTTGATACCTATTGTCATTTTGATGAGTTTATAATAACTCGAAAATGACATTAAGACGCAATCCTTTATTCAACAGGATCACCAAGATTAAACTCATCTTCACTTTCCAGCCATTCCGTCACCTTCTGGCTTAGCGCGTCAAGTCCTGTACGCTTTAAAGATGAAAACACCTGAACCGAGATCAGATCTTTATCTTCCTCAACCGCTTTTCTAACCTGCATTAAAGCACTTTGAGTAGGACCGCGCTTGAGTTTATCCGCCTTGGTTAATAGTATGTGGCAGGGTAGTCTACTTGAGATGGCCCAATTCAACATATCGGTATCAAATTCTTTCAGCGGATGTCGAATGTCCATTAAAAGAACAAGGCCCCTCAATGAAACACGGTCTTTTAAATACTCATCAAGGTGTTTATCCCACTCACTTTTTGTCGCTTTATCCACCTTGGCATAACCATAGCCAGGCAGGTCAACGATGCGTTGCTTGAGGTTACCCATGGTAAAATAATTAAGCAACCGGGTACGACCCGGTGTTTTACTGGTTCTTGCTAACTTCTTTTGCTGCGTCAACGTATTCAGGGCACTCGATTTTCCGGCATTAGACCGACCGGCAAAAGCAACTTCTGCTCCCGTATCCATAGGACACTGGGACAATCTTGAAGCACTGGTTAAAAATTTTGCCTGATGAAAATTTACAGAACCACCTGTCTTTTGTTCGGTCATACTAAACACACTCAACAATTGCTGTTTATTGAGAAATCTCAATAATTAGGTACTAAAGTTTAACCCCTTGTTTGGACGAGACAAAGATTTTTGTGTGTTTTAACCGATATTGGCTGCCGGCATCACCGATTCAAACTGACCCAACTCAGACTGATACTTAATAATTAGCTATATAACTGTCTGAATAATGGACTTCAACCGCTTAACTTTAATATAATGCGCGACTGTTTTTTAGATTTAGGTTCAAATCCATTCTGTGCCTAAAGAAATTCCAACATAACGCTGAACTGTCAGGGATACTCATGAAACGTATTACTACCGCAATCGCAATTTTATTCGCAACAATTGGTTTTGCCCAAGCTGCCGGAGATGCTGGTGCTGGTCAGGCAAAAGCTGGAATGTGCATGGGCTGTCACGGTCCGGATGGCAACAGCTTCGTTCCCATGTTTCCATCTCTGGCTGGTCAAAATGAAGCCTACCTGGTTAAGCAAATGGCTGACATTAAATCAGGTAACCGCGTCGTCAACGAAATGGTTGGCATGCTAATGGCGCTGAATGATCAGGATATGGCAGATGTTGCTGCCTTCTATAGTTCTCAAACGGCTAAAACAGGTCAGGGCGCAGACGCTAACCTGGCCGAGCTGGGTCAGCAGTTATATATGGGTGGCAATAAAGAAACCGGTGTTGCTGCTTGCGCTGCATGTCACTCACCAACCGGTGACGGTAATGCATCTGCTGGATTCCCGAGCCTAAAGGGCCAACACGCCTTGTACGTTAGCAACCAGCTGAAGAAATTCCGTCTTGGAGCTCGTCATGAAGGTGCTGCAACTGCAGACGCTCGAATTAATGACAGCGACACGGCGATGATGAGAGACATTGCTTTCAAATTGAAAGATTTCGAAATAGAAGCCCTGTCTGCTTACATTACTGGCATGTAAACATTTGCAAAGCTTATGAAAAAGCGGCTCAGGCCGCTTTTTTTTGCGTACAAATCAGGCACACTTTATTCAGAATAAGCAGACTTGGACCTGTCAAACTAGCCAATTTGCTAGTAGAGTCATTAAGTGTTCATCTCAAATAATCATAATAGAAGTTATAACATTTACTTGGAGTAATGACGTCATGCGTAAAGTTGCAATTGGAATCCTGGCAATATTGTCCAGCTTCTGGATTTCCTCACTACAGGCAGAAGAATTTGTTGAAGGTAAGCATTACCGTTTACTAGAAAAACCGCTCCCTGTAGTACTGGAGCAAGGAAAAAAAGTCGCTGTTTGGGAATATTTTTCTTACCTGTGTGGACATTGTTTTACGTTTGAAGGTCCGGTCACTAGCTGGGCAGCAAAGCAGGCTCCAGAAGTTCAATTTGAGCAGGTTCCTGCAGTCTTTAATAGCGCCATGTTACCCGGTGCACAAACTTACTATGCATTACAGTTGATGGGTGTTGATAAAGACCACCGCGTCAGTCAGGGCATCTATGACTCTATTCATCTGTCCAAAGCGCCCGCTAAAAACCTTGCACAATATACGACCCTGGTTAGCAAATACGGCGTAGACGGTGACAGCTTTGAAAAGATGGCGAACTCCTTTGCCGTGAACATTAAGGTTAATCAAGCAAAAACTGCAACCTTCAATGCGCGTCTTGAAGGCACTCCAAGTGTTCTGGTAGCAGGCAAATACATGGTTATTTCAAACAACTATGTACCTGGACATCAAGCCGTACTGGCAGTAGTTGACCAACTCATCGCCAGAGAGTTAGCCAAATAATCTTACCAAACTCCAAGCGGATAGTCTGATTATCCGCTTTTGCCTGCGTTTTATTCCTTCTTCAACTATAGTTTTCATATAGACGTCTCTTGGCTATAGAGTTATCCATGACAAGTCACATTGAAACAGCTATTACAGAGCCATCGGCAAGCCATACACATGATTCCCTGCGCCTGCTAACCTGGAATTTACAAGTGGGTATTTCAAATCTCAATCTCGCCCATTATGTTAGTAGCCTTTGGCAACATCTACTGCCCTCTGTAACTCGGCACCAAAATATTCAGTCTATTGGACAGCTTATTAAAGGGTTTGATGTTATTGCACTTCAGGAGGTCGATGGCGGCAGTTTCCGAACCGGATTTCACGACCAGGCCAGAATGTTATCCCAGGTCGCTAAAATGAAATATTGGCATGTCCAGACCAATAGAGATTTGGGGTTCTGGGCACAGCATTCCAATGCCGTGTTGTCACGGTTACCTCTGACCGGAGTCATAGAACATAGCCTACCTGGCTTATTGCCTGGAAGAGGTGCTATAGAGGTTGATATCAAATTTCAGGGTCAGATTATTACCCTGTTTATTGCCCATTTATCCCTTGGAAAAAAAGCCCAAAACAGACAACTGGGTTATCTATCTGAATTAATACAGGACAGACCTAATTGCATCCTAATGGGTGACTTAAACGCAACCAGCCAATGGTTACTTGAGAAATCGCCACTAAAGGAAACAGAATTAGTACCACAGCAAATTACACTTACCTATCCAAGCTGGAAACCCAAGAAAGACCTGGACCACATATTGGTGGCTGATTCCCTCAAAGTAAGTAACTTTCAGGTGCTCAATCATGATGTCTCAGACCACCTGCCCATTGCTTTAGATGTTTGTTTTCGTTAAACCTGTTTTTGACGTATTTTTCATAAACTATCGTCATGTAAATCACAGTCACCCAAAAAAACCTGAGCGTCTCACATAACCTTAGTAACTAGCATTATATCAGTGGGAAAATGGCGGAACTCACCATCAACACCGAAAGAATAAATCGTATCATCCTGATCTGACTCTTATTAACAAACAAGGGTTTCAAACTGCGCCCCAATGCCAGCCACAACATATTAACTACCAGGGCCACCAACCAGCAGGTAATTGCTGTCATAAAAATAGCGACTTGAGAATCATTAAAGGGTAACAAAAACTGAGAAAATATCGCAAAAATTGCAACATAGACACGAGGATTTAAGGCAATGATAATCACTCCAAATGCAAAGCCGGATGTTTCAACCGTCCTGCGTTCAGACTGAATTGGTGCGGTCGAAATCTGGTAAGCGAAAAAGATGAAATATGCAGCACCTATCAGTTGACATACAGCCTTCAATTCCGGGTAGGAGAGAAACACCCTTGCCAACCCCAGTGAGGTCCCGATCATAACTAAAAAAAGTCCGACTAACTGTCCTGCAAACAAGGGTAAAGAGCCTTGCATTCCATAGGTTACTGCAGAGGAAGCCAATGCAAGTGGTGCGGGCCCGGGAGCCCCAACCAATACAGTTGTGACCGAGATAAGGATCAATATTTGCTCAAACATGTCTTATGCCTCAAGAAGGCTCCAACGGCGGCTTTTGCAATTTTTTCTGAAACCAAAAAAACAGCACAACACCCATGATGCCAGACCCCAAAACCATGGTCATAATCATGATTTGATACCGAACAGCAATGAGCGGCGAGACACCAGATAAAATTTGGCCTGTCATCATGCCTGGCAATGCAACAAGCCCTACTGCCAACAAGCTATTAATTTGTGGAATCATTGATGACTGAAACGCCAGCCGATGGGCGTCAGCATCTTCTCTCAAATTTTTACTTTCAGAGTACAACCTTTCCGCAGCCAAACTAATTGCATTCATGGTGTTCGCCAGATACATACCAGCTAACGGAATCAATGTTCGAGGTTCATACCAGTGCATTACCTGCATTACAGCTTTCAGTGAAATAAATAAGTGGAGGGCGACAGAAATAACAATGGCTAAAAAGGCTGGCAGATAAATATTCGATTGGTTTTTTACCGGTCTGATGGCAATCAAACCTGCAATCAGGGCCATGATCAACAAAACCAGGCTAGAATACCCGGCAGATGAATAATCAAACAAGATAACCAGGGCATAGCCTACCAATACCAACTGAATCAACATTCTGGCACCCGCCATCAATATACCCTTTGGATCAGAATGCCATTTTCTGTAGATCAGCACAGAAACAACAAAGGGTAATAGACACCAGCTTAAACTCAACCATGAGATCTCTGCAGCCATCTATCTTTCTCTAATCAAATGTATTGGTTTATCACTGCTGTATAGTTTAGTCACAATTTGCGTATGACTAATAGATAATTTGAGTCCGTTGGGATTGCAATTAACGGTAAACATGATCAGTGCCTGATCAAGCTGAACCACTTCAATGAGCGTTTATAGGTTAGAGCCTATTTTCTGTAAACCACCTATTAAGCGTTTTTCAGTGTGATTAGATAAACGGCCTTGCGATCTGGCTAACCGGCAGCTCTATCAAATGAAGCTACAGTGTGCTGCCAGAGAATATTCACATCTCAGGCAGCAAATCTTTTATTTATATCGAATCAGGCAGGATCACAATTTTCAATTAATGCGGCAATGCCCTGACCACCACCAATACACATGGTAATGACCGCATACTTGCCGCCCGTGCGTCTCAGTTCGTGAACGGCTTTAACCGTTATTAACGCTCCTGTTGCGCCAATCGGATGGCCTAGAGAAATACCTGAACCGTTGGGATTCACCTTTTCCATCGGTAACCCCAAATCCTTCACGACTGCCAATGCTTGTGATGCAAACGCTTCGTTGACTTCCCATAGATCAATATCAGACACCGACAAGCCGGTTTTTTCCATTAACTTATTAACCGCCGGCACCGGCCCTATACCCATATACTTCGGCTCTACTCCGGCAAAGGAATAGTCTACAAATTTAACCAGAGGCTTTAATCCTTTTGATTCAGCAACTGATTTTTCCATCATTACAATGCCAGCCGCAGCATCGTTCAGGCCAGATGCGTTTCCAGCAGTGACGGTACCGTCTTTTTTGAACACAGGTCTGAGCTTAGACATATCGGCCTGAGTCACACCATGTCGAACATGTTCATCGGTATCAAATACCTGAACCCCTTTACGGGTTTTAACTTCAATGGGTAAAATTTGGCTATCAAATCGACCTGTTTTAATCGCGTTCTCAGCGCGCTGATGGCTTTCTACCGCTAACTGATCTTGCTCTTCACGTGAAATATTCCATTTCTCTGCAATATTCTCTGCAGTAACACCCATGTGGACATCATCAAATGGGCAGGTCAGTGCGCCAGTCATCGCGTCTACCATCGCAGCATCACCCATGCGCCGTCCAAAGCGTGCTGTTGGCAACCAATAAGGAACCCGACTCATTGACTCAGAACCACCCGCAACAGTAGCCGTACAATCACCTAACCAAATCAACTGTGCCGCGGAAACAATGGCTTGTAACCCTGAGCCACAGAGTCGATTAACAGTCACTGCTGGCGTTTCCTTGGGTAAGCCACCATTAACCGCCGCAACCCGACTCATATACATGTCTTTTCGATCCGTATGCAGTACGTTACCAAATACGACGTGACCGACATCTTCACCATTAATACCGGCTTTTTTAACCACATCCTTAACAATTTCAGCTGCTAAATCAGTTGGTTTAACATCTTTCAAACTGCCACCAAAGTCTGCAATGGCAGTTCTTGAGGCACTTAAAATGACAATTTCTGGTTTAGACATAATTGTATTCTCTTTTATTAAAACAGTTGTTTGAATTTTGATAAGCACGAATGTAGTACAAATTAGAATCGATGGCAAAAGTAAACAAGATAGGAATTTATGCTGAAAAGCCGCTCAAAAGGGGTTATTTAACGACAAATTCAATAAGGCGCTACGTCAATGCCACATGTAACAGGAAATAAATAGCCTTAAAATTTAATAGAAGTCGCCATTAATAAATGGAATTAACGACAAAATTAATGCTTGTTCATAATACTGGCTTCGATTAATCAGTCCTCCTGTAAGTAAGCCGACAGCACCAGCCTGCTGCTTTGAGTTACTTTGCTTAAATACATGATCATCTGCCATGCCTAGCTCCATACCACTGGAAACCAACTGAGCGACTTGCTGCGGCAATTCAAAACTGGCTGTTCTGGCTTTTCCTTCACCCTGGGGAGACTTAATAAACATCCAGGCGAAGGCTTCCAATTCAGCCCCTCGCATCTGACATCCTCCTTCTAATCCAACCCAATAACTGGCATCTGGATGTTCTATAGCGCAAAAATTCGCCCTGTTTTTAGCACCGGTTAAGGTTTCTGAATCCGACATCGGCTGGTCATTCACGCCTGAAGGGGCCGAACAGGGAAAGACATGAAGAGATTCATCCGGAAACACGCGTCGAAATGCCTGTTCAACAGCATTCAGCTTTACCGGGTTATATGAACCCACCACTATATTCATTACAGTCTCACTGACATCATCGACGTCAGGCATTTAATTTCATTTTGTGACGAACCCATGACTCATAACCAGACTGCTCATGTTTTAGAGGCTCCATTGAGAAGGTGGTAAATCCGAGATTGCGATAGCAGCTTACTGCACTTTGGTTATGTTGAAACACCGACAATTCAAACTCTTTTGCACGATATTCATTGGTTGCGATATCCATTACCAGTCTCATCAACATTTCTCCCTTACCCTGGCCCCGGCTTTCCGGCCTGGCAATCAGCACCCGACAGATCCTGAATTTTCGTTTACCGGTTTGAATCAACTCAATAAAGCCAGCTGGTTCTTCCTGATCCAATAACAAATAGGGAAACACATCTTCACGTGCAATATGACGAGATATTTGCTCTGAATCCAACGGCCATTGATAAGCTGGCCCTCCCCATAGATAATTAAAATCTTGATCCGGAATCCATTGAATCAACAAATCACAATGGGTTTCTGTAAATGGAATAAGTTGCATCATAGGCACTGAAAGTACATTCTGTTAGTAACTAATAATAGAATTATAGCGGGGAAAAAACGTTCATGTCACCTCAGAAAAGTTATCATATTGTAATTCAGGCAACCCGTAGATGACCAATATCGCACAGACACCGGAGCCGCCATATTACGCAGTGATATTTACATCGACATTAAAGCCTGATGAACAGGGCTATCATGAGATGGCTAACGACATTTTAAACACGGCCAAACTCCAGCCTGGATTTCTGGGCATTGAGTCTGCCAGAGAGGCGGTTGGCATTACAATTTCCTACTGGGATAGTCTTGAATCCATTAAAAACTGGAAAGAAAATAGCCACCATATCAAGGCTCAAAGTCTCGGAAAAACCCGGTGGTACCAGCAATATCAAGTGAGAATTACCAGGGTTGAGCGCGATTACCTATTTCAAAATTTTGATTAATTTTGTTATAAAAGTTGAAACCTAAAACTTAATTACAAAAGACAACACGAATTATACGGGATAATGAGACCAGACTCACAGACTGTAATTGTGTTTCATTTTCAAAACCTTAATCTGCAGCTGTCACAGGGAGACACCTAATACATGACAGTCATTTAAGTTCTGCAGAAGTTCGAAGTTGGAAATTTCCACTTCGAGTTTCAAGGATCAGCCAGAGTCTTAAAATATGAGGTTATAAAAAATGAAACAGGTCATTGCTGGTACCTTAATCATCTTAACGGGCTTTATACTTTCGGGTTGCCAATTAAAAATTCAAGCAGAATCAGATAGTCAGGCCTCGGCACCTACTACAGATCCAGAAGCTAAAATCCCGCTCCCCGAAGAAGAAACAACACCCATTGTAGTGGTTCCAGGTAACGTTAATATTCAACTGTCTCTTGAAGAGTCTGCTGGTGTTGACTGGGGCACAACAAACATACGTTCTGGCGTTCCCTTTAGCAAAGGCCAGATTTCCCAGTCAGACAGCTTGATACTTAGCAGAAACGGCCAGCAGATTCCATTAGAGCACCGCCCCCTGTCTTTATGGAATGATGGTAGTATTAGGTGGATGTTGCTGGATACCTAGCTAAACCTGGCTGCAAATACCAGGGAAACCCTGACCCTGACTACCGGCAACACAATGGCGGTTAATAATGGTGTGTCGATCAATCAAAATTCTGAATTTTTCACTCTAGATACCGGTGTAATAAGGGTCAGTGGATCGAATATCACGGTTTGATGCCACATAATTCCTACATACAAATGATGGCCGAGAACGGCCCCATCGTGTTGTTGTTATTTCTGGCTTTAATCATTATCTGCTTAAAGGACGTTCGACCCTTTTTTAAAGTGACAAAACAAAAATCCAAGACCCTGTTACAGACTCAACACAAACAGGGTATCCGAAAACAAAACACCGACCTCGAACCCATTCGCGCCGACACGCAGTCTAAAACCATAGCCATTGCCATCATAGTCATTCTATCAGGTAGGTTAATGTACATTTTTTTCGGGAACCAGGCCTATTCGGTATGGACCTATTTTTATTTAGGCATGGCTGCGGCCACTAAAAACCTGATTTACAAAAATAACACCGACGATCAGGTCAAAAAAAGTGATTAGCCCTGGCCTCACTATTTTACTGGCTATGGCAGCTGTGGTT
>Ga0224506_10000576_pt1 | contig 30180 bp, 26 predicted proteins | sample SF_Jan12_sed_USG_2_FD_169108 | JGI IMG/M metagenome (GOLD analysis project Ga0224506, IMG submission 169108) | Sediment microbial communities from San Francisco Bay, California, United States - SF_Jan12_sed_USGS_8_1 | ecosystem: Environmental > Aquatic > Marine > Sediment | place: USA... | reverse complement strand
CCGATTGCGCTGGTTGGCAAAGGGCTTACGTTTGATGCCGGTGGTATTTCACTGAAGCCCCCTGCGGCTATGGATGAAATGAAATACGATATGTGTGGCAGTGCCAGTGTCCTTGGTACTATCAAGGCGATTTGTAAAATGCGGTTGCCGATCAATGTGGTTGGCGTCATTCCCAGTTCGGAAAACCTGCCTGACGGCGATGCCAACAAACCCGGTGATATTGTCACCAGCATGTCCGGGCAAACCATTGAAATTCTGAATACCGATGCTGAAGGACGTTTAATACTGTGTGATGCCCTGACCTATACGGAAAAATTCAATCCGGAATGCGTTATTGATATTGCCACACTGACAGGCGCCTGTGTTATTGCATTAGGCAAACATGCCAGTGGTCTGATGGGTAATAATCAGGCACTGGTCAATGACCTGCTTAGCTCTGGCAAGTATTCCGGTGATCGTGCATGGGAAATGCCATTATGGGATGAGTATCAGGAACAATTGAACAGCAACTTTGCCGACATGGCCAATGTCGGTGGGCGCGATGCCGGTACCATCACTGCTGGCTGTTTCCTGTCACGCTATACCAAAAAATTTCGCTGGGCGCACGTTGATATCGCTGGTACAGCATGGAAAAGTGGTGCTGAAAAAGGGGCAACCGGAAGACCTGTACCAATGTTAACGCAATTTATTATTGATAAGTGTAAGGACTAAGCAAAACTCAATCATGACCAAAGTTGATTTTTACATTACAGAAAACAAACAACCGGCGGCACGTTTTAATCTGGCATGTCGTCTGGCTGAAAAGATCCATGAACTGGGACATCGCATCTATATCCATACCGATGATGAATCACAGTCACAGGCAATAGATGATTTGCTATGGACTTTTAAACAAAACAGTTTTCTTCCTCACTGTATTGCGACAACTGAATCAGATATTGAAGAACACAGTATATTGATTGGCCATAACCCTAGTAATGAAAATGAAGACGATGTCCTGATTAATCTTTCACAGGAAGTCCCTGCTTTTTTTAGTCGCTTTCATCGCGTAGTGGAGTTGATTGATCAGGACGAAAATCACCGCCAATTGGGGCGGGGACGCTTTAAGTTCTATAAGGAAAGGGGTTATCCACTGGAATCCCATTCAATCAAGGCCTAATCTTAAGGAATGGCTGAAGAATCCGAAGCAATTGAAGAAGAACCACCTGTCCTGTCAGACACAGCAGAGGATAATTCTGCTGAGGAAGAAGAGTTTTTCATTCCGGTACTGGAAGATGTGGTTATCCCGGGTGCTGGTTCCAGCCCGGTAGAGACTGCTCCAGTTGAAGTTGCCGAACAGGAATCCATGCCGCATACAACCGAACCGGATATTGAAGATGATATTCCTGAACTAACACCTGTCTCTTATTCAGAACCTGATTCAGCAGACATCGAAGAAGAAACACCCGAACCCATGTCTGAAGAACCAGTCGCTGAATCATCAGAAACAATCGAAACTGTATCTGAAAATACAGTTGAAGAACCTGAAGCTATTGCTGAACCAGCAGAAACTGATATTGAAGAGGATATCCCTGAATTGACGCCTGTCTCAATGACAGAGGAAGAACCTGCTCTACCGGAAATCAGTGACGAAATACCAGAATCCATATCTGAAGAACCTATGGCTGAGGCTACTGAAGAACCCTTGGCAGAAGAATCTTCCTCTTCCTCACCTGCTATTCCAGATGATGTTGAACCCTCACTGGATGATACCCCGCTGGAAGACCTGCTACTGCCAGAAGAGGAAACGGAAGAATCAGCCGAAGTAGTCACAGAGGACATTCCGGAGCCAATAGAACTGCCTGCCGAAGAAGTCAGTGCCAGTTTCACATCGGCCATGATCGATGAGCTCACACGGCGCATGCATGAAAGACTTTCGCCTCAAATCAATGGTATCATTGACGAATCAGTAAACGACGTGATTGAGTCCGCTATTCAGGACATCATTCCAGCTGTTACTGACAAGGTTAGAAAAGAACTTAAACAAAGAATTGAGAGCTTGGTATCTGAGGCTGTCGCCGCTTCAATTGAAGAATTGACTAAAAGCGACGATTAAGGCTTCTCCCGCTATATCCCTACATGGACAAGACGTACGATCCCCATGCCATAGAGCAACGCTGGTATGACACCTGGGAACAGGGTGGTTATTTTGCGCCTGCGCATAATTCACCTGCCTCCTACTGCATCATGATCCCCCCACCAAATGTAACTGGCAGTCTGCACATGGGGCATGGCTTTAATAATACCGTCATGGATACCCTGATTCGTTATCACCGCATGAAGGGTAACAACACCTTGTGGCAACCGGGGACTGATCATGCTGGCATTGCCACCCAGATGGTGGTTGAACGTCAGCTTAATGCGCAAGGCAAAACCCGTCATGATCTCGGTCGCGATGATTTCATCAAACGTATCTGGGAATGGCGTGAAGAGTCCGGCGGCAACATTACACGTCAATTACGCCGTATGGGTTCATCACTCGACTGGTCACGCGAACGCTTCACCATGGATGACGGTCTGTCCAATGCGGTCAAGGAAGTGTTTGTCAAACTGCACGAGGAAGGTTTGATCTACCGCGGCAAACGTCTGGTGAACTGGGATCCGGTTTTGCATACTGCTGTTTCTGATCTCGAAGTTATTTCCGAGGAAGAAAACGGTTACATGTGGCACATGCGTTATCCTCTGGCGGATGGCGAAGGTGATGTGATTGTTGCAACCACCCGTCCTGAAACCATGCTCGGTGATGCGGCTGTTGCCGTACATCCGGGCGATGATCGCTATAAACATTTAATAGGCCAACTGGTAGAACTTCCTTTAACCGGCCGCAAGATTCCTGTCATTGCTGATGACTATGTTGACCCGGAATTTGGTACCGGATGCGTCAAGATTACACCAGCACATGATTTTAATGACTATCAGGTCTGGTTGCGCCATCGTGATACAAGTGCATTACAGGCAATGTCGGAAAACGGGCTGATTAATATTTTCACTGTTGAAGCCAACATCAATGACAATGCACCGGAAAAGTATCGCGGGCTGGAACGCTTCAAGGCACGCAAGCAAATCGTGGCCGATCTGGAAGAAGCAGGGCTTCTGGTTAAAACCGATCCCCACAAACTCATGGTACCGCGCGGTGATCGCAGTGGATCTGTGATCGAACCCTTCCTGACTGATCAATGGTATGTAAAAACCAAACCACTGGCTGAAGATGCGATCAAAGTTGTCGAAGACGGTCGCATTAAGTTTGTTCCGGAAAACTGGACTAAAACTTATTATGAATGGATGCACAACATCGAAGACTGGTGTATCAGTCGCCAGATCTGGTGGGGGCATCGTATCCCGGCCTGGTATGACGACAAGGGCAATACCTTTGTCGGGCGTAGTCAAGAAGAGATTCGTGAAAAACACAATCTGGGCAAGGACGTTGTGTTGAAACAGGATGAAGATGTTCTTGATACCTGGTTCTCATCTGCACTCTGGCCGTTCTCCACACTGGGGTGGCCGGAAAAAACCAAAGAACTGGATGCGTTTTATCCAACCAATGTTCTGGTTACCGGCTTTGATATCATTTTCTTCTGGGTCGCACGCATGATCATGATGGGCATGAAATTCATGGGTGATGTACCATTTAAAGAAGTCTATATTCACGGGCTGGTGCGCGATGCCCACGGCCAGAAAATGTCAAAATCCAAAGGCAATGTCCTTGACCCGATCGATTTGATTGACGGCATTGATCTGGAAACATTGGTACAGAAACGCACTACCGGACTTATGCAGCCCGAAATGGCCAAAAAGATTGAAAAGGCCACGCGCAAGGATTTCCCAAATGGTATCCCCTCCTTTGGTACTGATGCCCTGCGTTTTACATTTGCTGCCTTAGGCTCCACTGGTCGTGACATCAACTTTGATCTGGGACGTATTGAAGGCTACCGCAATTTCTGCAACAAGTTATGGAATGCGGCGCGCTATGTATTAATGAATACCGAAGACCATGACTGTGGTCAGGGTGACAAGGAAGTTGAACTGACACAGGCAGATAAGTGGATCATTTCACGCCTGCAAGTTACCGAACAAAAACTGGCAAAATATATCGAACAATACCGTTTCGATTTGGCTGCACAAACCATTTACGAATTTACATGGGATGAATACTGCGACTGGTATCTGGAACTGTCCAAACCCATCCTGCTGGATGAAAACAGCAGTGAAGCCTTGTTGCGTGGCACCCGCCGTACACTGGTAAGAGTGTTGGAAACACTGTTGCGCCTGATCCATCCTGTTATGCCTTATATAACAGAAGAAATCTGGCAGCGTGTTGCCCCAATGGCAGACAAGAGTGGCGACACCATTATGTTGCAGCCCTACCCTGTTGCCAACGAAGACAAGATTGATCAAAACGCAGTTGATGAAGTCAACTGGGTCAAGGATTTCATTCTGGGCGTACGCCGTATTCGCAGTACCATGAATATTGCACCGGGCAAGCTGCTTCCCGTATTGTTACAGAATGGTAGCAACACTGATCGTAAACGTCTCGATGATTATGAGCTCTACCTGATGAAACTGGCAAAACTGGAAAAAATCACCTGGTTAAATAAAGGTGATGACGCTCCGGAATCCTCCACCTCACTGGTTGGTGAAATGAAACTGCTGATTCCAATGGCAGGCCTTATCAACAAGGAAGAAGAGCTGGCACGTCTGGAAAAGGAAATGGACAAACTGCGCAAAGACATCGAACGCACTGAAGCCAAACTCAACAACAAAAACTTTACTGCTCGTGCACCGGAAGATGTGGTTAACAAGGAGCGCAGTAAAATAAATGATGCTAGCTCTTCATTAAATAATCTGGAAGAACAATATAAAAAAATTCAGGCGCTATGATCTCCTGATAGTTAAATTCATTTTTGTTCTGCAAATTGAGCACTTTTTCTACTAATTTCCTGATTTTGTTCTATATTCTCAGATATACAGGGCTGATCAGGTAAAAACTGTTGTCTCAATTATCCACACTGCCAAAACAGGAACCGGTGGAATTGCTCAAGCTTGCGACCAATTGCAAGAAAGCCGGCGATACCAAAAATGCCGTTCGTATTTTGAAAGAGGCATATCGGGCGATCAATCGTACGAATATCGATCATGGTGTCGATGTGTTTTTACGCCTTCCCCACTACCAACAACTTGCGGGTCGGCCTGAACAGGCATGGAAAGAATTTAATCTTTTGCTGGTAGAAGGCTACCCCAACCAGAACCGGGATGAAGCCTTCATTGTAATGGACCACTCTGTCATTTATGACAAAATGCGTCTATTCCTGCAACGCGAGAACTGTCATAAAGAAGCCATCAAGTTTGGTATTTTCTCATGGTTACTCTGGGCAATTGCACTGCACAAGCAAAACAAAAAGAAGGAACTGAAAAGCTGGACTGCGAACAAGCAGATGGAGTCAATGCTGATCGACCTGCTGGATAAGGCAAACCGCCCCAGACTGCAAAATGAGCTGAAGCAGTTACTGGAAAGAGAATTAGCCACTCTCCCGGTAATCAACTTTCCGGTTTTGGGTAAATACATTAACGATCTGGTATTACGCTGATCTGTCTCTATTTTGGGAGCAAAAAAAAGCGGTCCAATCCAGGACCGCTGAAACAGTTGCAAAAGCAGTTGCGGTAAACCATCGCGGTCTACCTGATATTTATATAGCAATACCCGTGCCATATTCTGTCTATTTCTTATAATTCAATAAGTTAACTAATTTTTGTCATAACGGGCATTACCATTTTTGCCAGATCTGTAAAGTATTTTGACACCGCGTGTACGGTAATTTGACACCCTAAATACCAGAATCCCGTCAATAACCTGTCTTTCTGACACAACATTTGGCGGAAGAATTTGCCGCCCGTGCGCAAAGACATGAGTTAAATTTTGCCATTTCACCCCTGAGTGATGTCAAAACAAGACAGATTAAGCCTAAAAATTGTCCAGAATATCATTGTATGTACCGATAACCGGACATGAGATTCAATATTACTCAGAAAATCAGTCTGTTATCCGTATTCCTGATCACATTGACAGCAACAGGAGTTGCATTCGTCTTTTATTACAGTAGTAGCAAGATACTGATTTCTCACACATTAAAAGACTTAAGTCATCATGTAGAAAATCAGGGTGATCATCTCTTTCAAAAGATGGAGGCAATCATTGAGGATGTACAGTTCCTTAGCAACATGCCGCCTGTTCAGGGCATTGTACGTGCAAGTCAATCAGGCGGTTTCGATAAAAAAGGGAATTCATCTCGAACCCTGTGGCAAAAACGTTTGTCCAGCATATTTGCAACCCTGATGCATTCACATCAGGAATATGCACAGATCCGTTATATTGACGCGAAAGGATATGAACTGCTTCGAGTAGAACGTGATAAACATGGCCGTGTTGCACGTATACCCAACAAGGATTTGCAATTCAAGGGTGACAGACCATATTTCACAGAAACGATCCAGTTACCCGAAGGTGGCATCTATTTATCAGAAATAGATCTAAACCGTGAACATGGCAAGATCGTGGTTCCACACACACCGATGTTACGTGCGGCAACACCAATATACACAAAAACCGGTGATGTCTTCGGCCTTGTCATTATCAATATGGATCTGACCAATGAATTCGCAAATCTACAGCATCAGCATCATAAGCTGGGACATACATTATATGTCACTAATGATCGCGGTGATTTTCTGATTCACCCTGTAAAAGATAGATCGTTTGGATTTGATCTTGGGCGCAATTACAAACTCCAGAAAGAATTTCCGCATTTAACACAGATTTTTTCTCCTGGGGAAAAGAGTAAGTCCATAATAAAAAATATACAAACAGGAGGTGAAACAATTGCATCAGTATTTGTTAAGTTTGATCTACCTCTGGCAAATCAACAACGCTTTATCACTATGGGCATGACGCTTCCATACAGTGATATTCTTTCAGCACAGACACAACCTCTCACCGATTCAATCTGGTTATCGGTCATCCTGATATTTGCCGGTATTACATTGTCCTATATATTTTCAGAGAGGGTTGTGATTCCGATAAAACAGATCGCCAGAAGCGTTAATGATTATGCAAGCGGGAAAACCGACTGGAAAATGCCTGCCACTCACAACGACGAAATAGGCATGCTGGCTCGCACCTTTGAATCAATGACGAAACAAATCACAAATAATCAAAATTCACTATTACACCTTAATCAAAGTCTCGAAAAGAAAGTGGCACTGCGCACACGTGACTTAAGTCGTTTCAAAACAACACTGGATATGATTCATGATAGTGTATTTATTTTTGACCCGATCACACTGAAATTTATTTACGTCAATCAGGGAGCTATTAATCTGACCGGTTATTCACGAAATGAATTTATGAGTATGACACCGGTTGATCTCCAGAACACATTCAGTGAGATCGATTTCCGTGAAGAGTTAAATATATTGATTGATGAAGAAAACCCTCATTTAACCTATCAGGCAATTAATATCACAAAAGACAAGCGGGAGATTCCAGTTGAAATATTTTTACAATATGTCAATCCTCCCGGTGAAAAACCCCGTTTTGTTATCATTTCTCATGATATTGTTTTACGTAAAAAGATTGAAGAAGATATTATTAATGCAAAAAATGAGGCCGAAAAGGCTAACAAAATAAAATCAGAGTTTCTCGCTCGCGTAAGCCATGAGCTGCGTACACCAATGAATGCGATTCTTGGGTTTGGGCAATTGCTTAATGAAAATGAAGATTCAGGACTGGACGAGACGCACAAGATGTATGTTGAGGAAATGATGAAGGCAGGTTATCACCTGCTTGGTTTGATTAATGAAGTACTGGATCTGTCACAAATTGAAAGCGGAAAGATTGAAATCAACAAGGAATTTTTCGACTGTCATCAAGCAATCAGGGAATGTCTATCTATTATGAAGCCTATTGCTGACAAAAGAGGAATCACTCTTGAATATTGTGCAGACGATAATATTTTAGCCAAAATAAATAACGATAAAAAACGCTTCATGGAGATCATGCTTAACTTTGTATCCAATGCGATAAAATATAATCGACCTGAAGGACGAGTGACTATTACTCTGGATGATCTGTCCAATCAGCGAATTCGGATCAATATTACCGACACGGGAATGGGGCTGGACGATGAACAGCAACAACACCTGTTTAACCCATTTTACCGTGCCGGGGCTGAATACAGTCAGATAGAAGGTACAGGAATCGGTCTGGTCATTGTCAAGCAGTTGGTCGAATCCATGGGAGGTAATCTTGGATTCAGCAGTATTGTTAACAAGGGAAGTACTTTCTGGGTAGAGTTTGATATTGAATCTGATAATGAAGAAAAAAAAACACAGGAGGCTGATCTTGATTTAATACAACAGGCTTCTGGCACCTATCAACCAAAGTTTAAGATTCTCTATATAGAAGACAATATTGCCAATATACAACTGGTGGAACATGCGTTAGGTAAATATGACAATATTGATCTTGTCACAACCACAACGCCCAATAATGGCCTGTTAAAAGCCATCAGCGACAAGCCTGATTTGATATTACTGGATATTAACCTGCCTGAAATGGACGGCTATGAGGTTTTGAAAAGACTGCGATCAAATAATGAAACAGGTCATATACCAGTTGTTGCAATCACTGCATATTCATCCGGTGTAGAAATTCACAAAGGGCGCAAGGCTGGTTTTAATAAATATATGACCAAGCCAATTCAAATACAGGATCTGTACTATACAATCAATCAGTTAGTGGAAAACAAGCTGAAAAAAAATCAGGTTAACTAATAAGACTAAGTGCGAGTATCAGTGCATCCTCACGTCCCTGTTTTGCAGGATAATAATCCTTGCGTACACCCGCTTCATTAAATCCGGTATTTACGTATAATGCCACTGCTGCCTTATTGGAAGGACGCACTTCCAGTAACATTGTATCCAGTGCATGATGACGTGCAAGCTCAATAAAATGCTGTAATAACATCTTGCCCAATCCCTGTTTCTGCATCTCTGGTGCAACAGTCAGATTCAAAATATGCGCTTCACCAACACCGACTGACATCACACCATAGCCATCAATACCGCCCTGCTCATTTTCAATCACCCAGCAACTGTAACCCACCCGCAAACAATCACGAAAAATCCCCTTGGTCCAGGGATGTTCATAAGCATACGGCTCAATTGCCATGACCTTATCCAGATCATCTTCATTCATCGGGCGAATATTTTCTGATAACTCGAGTACCGCACTCATAGTAAATTCCTGTCATTTCCTCCTAAGAGGAAATCTGATTATTCCTTATCACCTATTTTGTATTATCAATTTTTTAATGCATTAAAAATATTTCTTGCCAGTTTCAGATCCTGCCACGCCTTACGCTTCTCACCCGGTGAACGTAATAAATAGGCAGGGTGATAAGTCACTACAACCGGAATATTAAATTCGGGTAATAATAATTGCTTACCACGCATGGCGCCGACAGTTTCATCTGAATGTAAAATATTTTGTGCTGCAACCTTGCCAACAGCAAGAATAATATCTGGCTGAATTAATTCGATCTGGCGTTTTAAAAATGATTCACACAGCTGTGCTTCAGCAGGTAAAGGATTACGATTATTCGGTGGGCGACACTTGACTGTATTTGCGATATACACCTCTTCGCGCTTAAGACCTATCGCCAGTAACATTGCGTTCAGGAGCTGGCCGGCACGACCAACAAACGGTTCACCCTGCCTATCCTCGTCTGCACCGGGTGCTTCACCAATAATCATCCAGTGTGCATTTTTATTCCCTGTACCAAATACTGTTTGTGTGCGCCCTTTATGCAGATCACAGTTTGTGCAGCTTGCAACACGTGCTTCCAGTGTCTCCCAATCCAGTTCAGCCACATCATCTACCAGTGTTTCCTTAAAAGCAGGCTCAAACTTTGACACATCACGACGCACCCATTGAGTAACACCCATCGCGGCGAGATATTGATCATTGATATTCGATTGTGGTGTGGACATTCAGGAGCCTGCTGGTTTTCTGTTTATTATATCGAATATACATAGACTATGGATGTTATTAATATGTGGTTATAAGTTGTTGGTTTTGTGGGAAGTTTTGTTGTCACTACGTGACGGTTTGTTTTTTATGCGGGGATTCGCCCCCGCGCGACGAGATACTTCTTCTTTGCGTGTCCAAAGAAGAAGTATCCAAGAAGAAAGGACACCCGACGTCACAGAAACCTCCTCGGTGCACAGTCCAAATCCAGATGAATCACAACTCGCGCGCGCCGCTATCGCGGCACACCGGCTCGAACAGGGTGATTCATTAGATCTGGATTTGGACTGCGTACCGAGGCTGTGCCGGACGGGGATAAAACCCCAAACCTCAACCACTTACACATTTCAGAAATTTCCCATAGGAAAACTGCAATAATTCTCGTAATCTATTCAATAACTATTTGGGGAATAGTAAGCAGATATAGCCACTTTATATTTATTAAACTGTCCCCTACTAACAGGAAACCAAGTGATTGATATTAATAGAAACAGGATTTTTATTAGATTTCAAGGAGAAATAATTATGAAACAGTTTGTTAGTATTACACTTATAGTATTGCTTGTATCTGCCTGTGTGCCTGCCCAACATAAACCTTCTTACCAAGAGTTCTTAATGGGTGGATTCAATCCAGAGGAATGGACTGTTGGAAATCAAGCCTCTGATCAAAACCAGCGTATTATTGAATTTGTGCGATCAAATGAAAATATTGATAACTGGACTGAGCTATTAACATCACAAATTATTAGAAAACCAGCCAATGTAGAGCCAATCGATGTCTTTGTAGCTAGCATACATAATAAAGACAGAAAATTGTGTCCGGGAGGATTTAAGCAAAAAATAATAGCACATGGCCAAAAGACTGATACAGAAGAAGCAAGCATTATATACGAATGGAAGATAAATGATTGCGGAGCAAATGCGGATCAACATGAAATCACAAAAATAATATATGGCAAATTTAGTATATTTAGGCTTGCATATGTAGAAAGAACTAAGAAATTATCTAATGTTAAAAGACAAAAATGGATTAATAGCCTTAAAGAAGCAAAAATTGTTGTTAATAGATAAAAAATATAACAATACAATTCTACACGGACATCAAAAAGCATCGCTGTGCTATATTTTTTGCCTCCAGTGAATTGCGGCGCTAGGTTACATAAATACCAATAGGCAAGGAGACAAGGATGAAAAATAACACGAATTGTTTGCTGGTTTTCTTATTCGTTTCAGTGTTAGCGGGATGCGCGACCATGATGGACAGAATGACCCAACCTGTAGTTGGAATCGAAATAGAAAAAGACGTCTCCCTTCCCCTTACAGTTGAAAATATTTGGTATAGAACCGAAAAGGTTCGTCTTCTTGGGCTGGCTTACGAAGAGTCGGGGACGGTAACTGTTAGCGAAAATTCTGTAGAGTTCACGTACGAAAAAGGAAGCATTAGGATTCCGAGAGAAAACATACAGAAGATTTCCTGGGGAAAACTCTCGCCCGACATTGTGAATCACTGGGTCATTGTTCATTACACAGACTCAGGTAAAGGTGCGGTTGCTGCATTCAAGGGCGCGTTATTTTCTGGCGGTGGAAAGGAAAGCAAAATCTACTCATCAATACTTCATATCATGAAAGCGAGATAATACAACTTAATGTTATCTCTAACTAAAATCTTGCACACCTATCCCATCCGGCACAACCTCGTTGCACAGTGAAAAATCAGATTAAGTGAACAGCCTGTTTGAGCGGTATTTCGCGTTCTTTGCGAAATGTGCGAGTTCTGTTCACGCTGATTTTTTGCTGTGCGACGAGGGGATTTCTGTGACGTTGGGTGTCCTTCTCTTTTGAATACTTTTCTCTTGGACAAGCAAGAGAAAAGTATTTCGTCACGCGGGGGCGAATCCCCGCATAGAAATTAAAGCGCCGACAAAGTCGGCAAACCTATTATCCCCTCACCTTAATCCTCTCCCTGAGGGAGAGGAGATAAGCGGCATGTCATGCAATGACAAAATCAAACCTGCGGGTGTGCTCTATCTTCCGGCACAAGGGTCTTATTCAACGCATTGATATAGGCCTTGGCTGATGCAATCACAATATCGGTATCCGCGCCTTGTCCGTTCACAATACGTCCATCCTTTTTAACACGTACAGTCACTTCACCTTGCGAATCTGTTCCCGTCGTAATGTTATTAACCGAATACAGTAACAACTCAAGTCCACTGTGTACCACACTCTCAATCGCCTTGAATGCAGCATCGACCGGGCCATCACCTTGTGCATGAGTTTGTTTTTCTTCACCATCCATAATCAAGGTAACAGATGCATCCGGTGTTTCACCGGTTTCAGAACAAACCCTTAACGCGACCAGTTTGAAGCGCTCATCTTCTCCTGATAAATTGACTTCAGTGACTAACGCCTGCAAATCATCATCATAGATTTCGTGTTTCTTATCTGCCAAATCCTTGAAACGCGCAAATGCATCATTCAGTTCATCCTCAGTTTTGAATTCGATACCCAGTTCCTGCAAGCGCGTACGAAATGCATTGCGTCCGGAATGTTTACCCAACACCATGCGGTTATCACTCCATCCCACATCCTGAGCACGCATGATTTCATAGGTCTCACGGCTCTTTAATACACCATCCTGATGAATGCCGGATTCGTGTGCAAATGCATTGGCACCGACAATGGCTTTATTCGGTTGAACCGGAAAACCGGTAATACCGGAAACCAGACGACTGCATGTCACTATTTGTGTTGTATCCAGATGATCAACATTACACGCAAAAAAATCACGCCTTGTTTTCACTGCCATAACGATTTCTTCCAACGCCGCATTACCGGCACGCTCACCCAGACCATTAATCGTACATTCGACCTGACGCGCACCATTGGCCACGGCCGACAGTGAATTGGAAACCGCCAATCCCAAATCATTATGACAATGCACCGAAAAGATCGCCTTGTCAGAATTCGGAATACGTTCACGTAATGTCTTGATCAATTCGCCAAATTGGAATGGCATGCTATAACCAACTGTATCGGGAATGTTCAGTGTTGTAGCACCGGCATCGATCACTGCTTCCAGAATGCGGCACAAAAAGTCCGGCTCGGAACGACCGGCATCCTCGGGTGAAAATTCAACATTGTCAGTGTACTTGCGTGCATATTTAACCGCTCTCACTGCTTGCTCAAGCACCTGATCTGGCTCCATGCGTAACTTTTCACGCATGTGAATCGGTGAGGTAGCGATAAAGGTATGGATTCGCGCCGAGTTGGCTGGTTTCAGGGCTTCGCCCGCACGATCGATGTCTTTATCAAGTGCTCGCGACAATCCGCAAACAGTGCTGTCTTTCACCGCCTCGGCTACTGCTTTCACTGCCTCAAAATCACCGGGACTGGCAATCGGGAAACCAGCCTCTATCACATCCACGTGCATGCGCTCCAGTGCTCGGGCAATACGCACCTTCTCATCCTTGGTCATGGACGCACCGGGACTCTGCTCGCCATCACGCAATGTGGTATCAAAAATAATTAATTTATCGTTCATTGTTCTACTCTGCCTTTAAAACATGTGCCCATTCCCTATTCGGGTATGGAAAAAATTCTGGATTATTTACGTTCTTAGGCCTCGCCAGGCACGAATATATTATCTGCCCAAGGGCAGGAGCAGGCTGAGTAGTAGAGAATAACGGGCACGCGCAGACAATTCCGCCCGAGGGGATATAAGAGTTAAATCTGTAGTCTGCTTGCATATCATCATGGAATTACCTTGTTGGACAAACTATAGCGTTACTCGTTGTATTTTCCAACCCCATAAAACCTCAGTCTTTCTCTTGTTGGGACTTTTTCCCCTTCCGCGCCGCCATATATCGACGCAGGCGATGACCACGCATTTTGGTGATGGTCATGAACGGGCCCGACAACATATAACCAAGGAAGATCAGGAAAAGAACCTGTGGCGGACTTAATGACACCAGGACAAATATCATCACGATCATCAGGATGGCGATAAATGGTACCTTCCCGCGCAAATCCAGATCCTTGAAGCTGTAGTAACGGATATTGCTGACCATCAATAGGGCAACAGTAATTGTTAGAAATTCGGCCAGATAAGACAGGTTTGCCCCCTTGCCTTCATAGAAGTCACTCACCCAGACAAGGCCTGCCATGACTGCAGCAGCAGCGGGACTGGGCAGTCCCTGAAAATATTTTTTGTCGACGACACCTATCTGGGTATTAAAACGCGCCAATCGCAAGGCAGCAGAGGCCGTATAAACAAAGGCGGCTAACCAGCCCAGCTTGCCCAAATCAGATAATGACCATTCAAACATGACCAAAGCCGGCGCCAAACCAAAGGCGACCATATCTGCCAGACTATCGTATTCGGCCCCAAAATCACTCTGGGTATGGGTCAGGCGTGCAACACGGCCGTCCAGCCCATCCATAATCATCGCAACAAAAATAGCAATTGCGGCCGCTTCGTAGCGACCACCCATTGCCGCAACAATAGAATAGAATCCGGCAAATAAACCAGCGGTAGTAAAAAGATTGGGCAACAGATAAATGCCACGCTTCCTTTTACGTCTTTCCACGCTTTCCGTATCTGTTGTTTCTGAATTGCTATCCGTGTTACTCATGGGGAACCCGATATAATAATTATCTGTCAGATCTAGAGTTTAGTTGATGGCTAATACAAAGGATAGAGTTTCGGCTACTTGTGTACCAACGTGGCAATAATATCTGTCCCTGCCTTCACCTTGTCACCCTGTTTGATTTCAATACGACTGTTTGCCGGTACAAGAATATTAATAGTGGCACCAATATAGGTAAAGCCACAACGCGCACCTTGTCCAACACGTTCTCCCGACTGAATATCACAAACAGGTGATAAAATTCTGGGCACAATCATTTCCAGCAGAACATCATCTTTCTCATCTGTTCGAATCAACAGTGAATAATGGTAAAAATTCTGGTGATCTTCACGTTTGAACCAGTGTTCAATAATCTTGCCTTCTGTCGGACTGCGCAGTGAACGCACTCCCAGCATATCCATTTTCAAGGAAATGCGTTGTACATCACAATCAAGATAATCATCGTGTATATGATCTACAGAGATAACGGTGGCATCTGCCGGACTCAGGATACCAAGCGGTACAGCCGGGATCTTGCGACCCGGATCACGAAAGATATAAAGGATAAATAACTGGACTAACCATAAAGCTGATGAGCCTGACCATCCATAGTGGTAATGAACCGTCAAGGTTGCGATCAAAACAAACCCGATCAGCAACCAGCCTTCCCTTGCAATTAACGGATGTCTGTAAACGGCCATCGATTTTAAATGTAGATACCCAAAAATAAACCTTCAAGTCCAGAGTTGAAACTCCGGACTTGAAGCGTTATCGATTAGTTTTTGGATTTATCAACAATCTTCTGAATCCATGGCATCATGCCGCGTAAACGTTCACCAACCTGTTCAATCGGATGGGCTGCATTAAGACGACGCATGGCTGTCATTTCAGGATAATTAGTTTGTCCTTCCAGAATAAACTTCTTGGCATATTCACCTGTCTGGATGTTATGCAGAGCTTCCTTCATCGCCCAGCGACTTTCCTCATTAATTACCTTGGGCCCTGTCACGTATTCGCCATACTCGGCATTATTTGAAATGGAGTAGTTCATGTTGGCGATACCGCCTTCATACATCAGATCCACAATCAGTTTCAGTTCATGCAGACATTCGAAGTAGGCCATTTCCGGTGCATAACCTGCTTCGACCAGTGTTTCAAAACCGGCCTTGACCAGTTCAACCGCACCACCACATAAAACAGCTTGCTCACCAAACAAATCTGTTTCTGTTTCATCCTTAAAGGTAGTTTCAATAATACCAGTACGACCACCACCAATGGCTGAAGCATAAGATAACGCAATATTTTTGGCCTTACCGGATGCGTCCTGATAAATCGCAATCAAGTCCGGAATACCGCCGCCTTTGGTAAATTCATTGCGCACAGTGTGGCCTGGCGCCTTGGGTGCAATCATGATGACATCCAGATCGTCACGTGGCACAACCTGGTTGTAATGAATCGAGAAACCATGTGCAAACGCCAGTACCGCCCCTTTCTTCAGGTTCGGTGCAATATCGCTCTTGTATAACTGGGACTGAAATTCATCGGGAGTCAGTACCATAACCAGATCAGAACTTTTGACTGCATCAACTGTATTCTTGACCGTCAGACCTGCTTCCTTGGCCTTCGCGGCAGAAGCAGAACCCTCTCGCAGAGCAACCGTAACATCAACACCGGAGTCCTTCAGATTATTGGCATGCGCATGCCCCTGTGAACCATAACCTATGATAGTGACTTTCATACCCTTGATGATTGAAAGATCGCAATCTTTATCGTAATAAATATTCATTTTTCCAAAAACTCCTGTTACCAATAATTAAATTTGAATTCAGACTTCGAGACTGCGAGAACCACGGGCAATACCCGATACACCGGAACGTACCACCTCGATAATTTTCATTTTTTCCAGTGACTTGATAAAGGCATCCAGTTTTTCACTGTCACCGGAAAGTTCTATTACATAACTTTTTTCACTGACATCAATAATGTGTCCACGAAAAATTTCACATAGACGCGTAATTTCCTCTTTTACCTTATCCTCGGCCTTGACCTTGATAAGCAACATTTCACGTTCAATGTGTTCACCATCAGTCAGTTCAACCAGTTTAACCACATCGATCAGTTTATTGAGCTGTTTGGTAATCTGCTCAATAATTTCTTCTGAGCCAGTTGTTACAATGGTCATGCGTGAAAGCGAACTGTCTTCTGTTGGCGCTACAGTAAGTGATTCGATATTATAGCCACGCGCAGAAAACAGGCCTGCCACCCGACTCAATGCGCCTGCCTCGTTTTCCATCAATATAGAAATAATATGCCGCATAACATTTAAATCAGTATCATCTCGTTAAGACCTGCACCGGCAGGAATCATCGGATAAACGTTCTCTTTTTGATCAGTAATGAAATCCATAAACACAAACCGGTCTTTCATTTTCATTGCCTCTTTCAAGGCACCTTCCACATCAGACGGTTTTTCAATTTTCATGCCGACATGACCATAACTTTCAGCCAGTTTGCTGAAATCCGGTAATGCTTCCATATAAGACATGGCGTAGCGATTTTGATAAAAGAATTCCTGCCACTGGCGTACCATTCCCAGATAACGGTTGTTCAGATTGATCACCTTAATTGGTAAGTTATATTGTTTACAGGTCGACAGCTCCTGAATATTCATCTGAATACTGCCTTCTCCGGTTACACAGACAACTGTTTCACCCGGATTGGCCATTTGTGCTCCCATCGCTGCCGGCAAACCAAAACCCATTGTGCCCAGACCACCTGAGTTGATCCAGCGACGTGGTTTGTCGAACTGGTAAAACTGGGCAGTAAACATTTGATGCTGCCCGACATCCGATGTTACGAATGCGTCTCCCTTGGTGACTTCGTACAGCTTCTCCAACACAAACTGTGGTTTAATGATTTCACTGTCTCGATCATATTTAAGGCAATCCATCGAGCGCCATTCTTCAATCTGCTTCCACCATTCTTTCAATGCAGTTTTGTCTGGTGTTGCCTTGCCGTCTTTAATCACCGAGATCATTTCTTTTAATACAGCACCGACTGAACCCACTATCGGAATATCAACTTTCACATTCTTGGCAATTGAAGCAGGATCAATATCAATATGAACAATTTTTGCAGTTGGGCAAAACTTCTCGATATTACCGGTAACACGATCATCAAAACGCGCACCGATAGCAATCAATACATCACATTGATGCATGGCCATATTGGCCTGATAGGTGCCGTGCATACCCAGCATGCCAAGGAACTGTTTATCTGTTGCCGGATATGCACCCAGCCCCATCAAGGTATTGGTAATCGGATAACCCAGTTTTTTTGTTAAATCGGTCAGCTGCTTTGATGCATTGTCCAGAATGACACCGCCACCGGTATATATCATGGGCCGTTTGGCAGACAGCATTAATTTAACCGCACGTTTAATCTGACCAGGATGACCTTTGACCACCGGATTATAGGAACGCATGGTCATTTTCTTCGGATAGCTGTACTCACATTTCTGTGCGGTCACATCCTTCGGGATATCCACCACAACCGGACCGGGACGACCGGTAGTCGCTATGTAAAATGCCTTTTTGATGGTCGCCGCCAGATCACGCACATCTTTCACCAGAAAATTGTGTTTTACGCACGGGCGGGTGATACCGACTGAATCAACTTCCTGAAACGCGTCATTCCCAATCAGACTGGTCGGTACCTGTCCGGTGAAACAAACCATCGGGATAGAATCCATATAGGCCGTGGCAATACCGGTAACGGCATTAGTGGCTCCAGGGCCTGATGTGACCAGAACCACACCGGGCTTACCACTGGAGCGAGCGTAGCCATCAGCGGCATGTGCTGCCCCTTGCTCATGGCGGCACAAGATGTGCTCTACATCCTTCTGCTGGTACAGCGCATCGTAGATATGCAGTACCGCACCTCCGGGATACCCGAAAATATGCTTTACACCCTCGTCCTTCAGACTGTTTACGAAGATTTCAGCGCCGGTTAGTTCCACAAAACACCTCTAAATAACACCAGAATTACTGGTATAAGCCTTTATTTATCCTGCCAAAATCCGATATTGAATTGTGCAGGTCGTCCCACCTGATACATACTTGTATCAGGCTTGGTAACTGTCAAAACAGTGAATTGCTGAAAAATCAGCGAGTTATCCGGTTTGCTTCGTCAGATGCCGCTATTGGTACCTGACAGGGGGACTAACATGCGCTAATGATAAACCTTTATTACTAAATAGAAAACAGGGCTGATGGCCGAGAATTTCACAGGAAAAATCATCATTGAGGGCATGACCAGGGAAGGCCGCAAATTCCGCCCCAGTGACTGGGCTGAACGGATGTGCGGTGCTCTATCAACTGTCGGTAATGATCGCCGACTCAAATACTCCCCCATGCTACAGCCTGTCTCCATAAACGGAATCAAATGCATGATTATTGATCCTGTCATGGAAGAGTCACACCCCGATATGTATGCCTACCTGCTGTGCTTTGCCAATGAGAATGAACTCAACGTAATTGATAACAACAAAAAGCGTGACTGAGTTCCATAAAATACTGTCCTGATAGACTATAGTTTTTGAAACAACAAGCAATTTCAAAACGGAGCGTTAACATGTCCTTTCCCAGACAAATCCTTATCCAGCTCGTACTGGCGGTGACACTTGGCATGCTGTCACTTAACTCCTTTGCGGTCTATAAATGGAAAGACAAGGATGGCAATATCCAGTACACCGAATACCCGCCCCCGACAGGTGAAGTCGAGATCCTGAAACCACCACCTATTTCCACTGTGGGAGCACAAAAATCAGATCAGCCTGCAACCAGTGAAACGGATAAAAAGGACAGCGCCAAACAATCAAAAGAGGATCCCAAAGCACCTCCTGCTGATCCAAAGGCGGAACAGGCGATGAAGGAAAAGAATTGCGATATCGCCAAAAAGAATCTGGCCACCTATATGCGCACAAAAAAAATACGGGACAAGGAAGGCAACGTGGTCAGACTTGATGATGACGACTGGCAACGTCGGGTGGAAGAAACCAAAAAGAATATCGAGAAGTACTGCAATTAACGGAAATTATTTTTATGCCTTTACTGAAAATAAAAACCAATATTGAAATCAGCGAAAAAAATGAAACCACGCTTCTGTCAAAAGCCTCTCAGCTAACAGCAGAGCAGTTAGGGAAGCCAGAAAGCTATGTTATGGTCGTGATTGAGACACGACAATCCATGCTATTTGCAGGGAGTGACAAACCACTCGCCTATCTTGAGCTGAAAAGTATTGGCTTACCGGAAAACAAAACCGGAGATTTGTCACAGGCACTGTGTACATTAATAAATAACGAAACCGGCATTACACAGGACAGGATTTATATCGAATTTGCCAATGCAGAACGCAGTATGTGGGGATGGAATGGCGCCACTTTCTAGCACATGATTGAATCAATGTAAGTGAATTGACTCTGACTTACTGAATACCCCCGCCTCTTTTGATTTTTTAATATCAATAGCACGCCTGACAGAACCGGCCTGTCTTTCACGCTTGGATGAATACAAGGCTCGATCAGCATGCTCAAGCAATACATCAAGGCTATAACCATGTTGCGGTGCATCACTGACGCCTATCGAGATATCAAGCTCTACACCATTACCGGCCGCCCAGTTGACTACATTCTCCCGCATACGTGTCGCCACTTTCTCAGCCTGTTCGCCTGTCATGTTAGGAAGCAAAATCACAAACTCATCACCCCCAAACCGCCCGGCAATATCAGACTGACGTAATGATCGCTTGATAATATCTGCCACTGCAGTAAGCACAACATCACCTACAGCATGGCCATGCGTATCATTGACTGCCTTGAATTTATCCAGATCGGCAAATAACAATGCAATGTGCTCATTATTTTTGGCTGCATTACGAAACATGGTGTCAGCCACTTCATAAAGTGAACCACGATTCAACAATGTGGTGAGCTGATCAGTGCGACTGCTCACAATAATATTTCGTTGGCGCCGATCAATGCGTGTCATCAAAAAATAGGCATACAATAAAAATATTGATAAAAAGATGACTGTTATAACAGTTCCCTGCTGAGCAACTGAACCGGCTCCTCCTAACTGGGGTAACAAACTGATAGCGGCACCCGCAATACAACCGGTCACTGCCTGTGCAAACATCCTCATGCCGTAGCGCATCCCGTTACCTAATGCGACCATCAGGAACAGTAATAAGGTAGGAGAACCGGGAACTGGATCAACCAACACGACAAGAGTCACGGCAACGATATCTATCCACATGGTAATCAGAAAACGTTTTTCACTTACCGGATATTTTCTGGCATGCAATATATTAATGGTATTAATCAGTGCATATGACAGCAAAGTGCCATTCATGACCCAGAATGTAGCATCCTGAAAAGAGAGTGGTTTAAAGTAGTTCAGATAAACAAACGAAATCGCCAGTAACAAATAACGACTGATATATTGAATACATTGTTCGTTCCATTCTGGAAGACTTGAAAACAGCTGTTGCTGGTACTGACCACGACGGTCACATACTGCACGCCTGTCTTGCTGGTAACGACGCTCTGATTGTTCGCGAAAAAATACGGGCATTTATTTTTGTATCCAGCCGTACAGACAAAACAGCCTATCTGCCGATCTTTTTATAATTTAAGAAGCTCAACCACTCTACAACTTGGGTAGGAAATATAGGGTGATATAAATCAAGAAACAAGGGCGTCTGTCTGAAATTTAGAAGTATTTTTATTAGTCTTTTCCAGTCTTGCACTTAATGGATCAAGGTTATCCAGAATCTCTGAAACATGGATAACTTCATGACTTCAATACAGAAGTTTTGACTTATCAGGAAGGAGTAAGATGATAACCTGATGATTTATAACTGATTAAGAAACGCCTAATATTGAACAAGTTTTAGTCACTGTTTAAATTAGACTTGTTTTCAATCCAGCTGGTTTTCAATCCAGTTATCAATCTCTGGCACAAGCTCATCCGGTTTTCGGTAACCACTACTGACTAAATGATACTGACCGCCATGCTGCAAAACAATGGTTGGAAAACCGCGCACACCAAATTGGCGTGTCTGATGGAAATGCGCCTTTGTTTTTTTATGCGCATCCTCAGAATCAAATGCATTCAGAAATACTGATTTATCAATACCGAGTTTCTCCACAATCACTGCCAGGGTTTCTTTTTGTGTTACATCCAGCCCCTCTTCATAAAAGACAGATTGTATGGCTTTGAATAACGGGAAAATCAGCTGGGGATTGATACCTGAAATCGCAGCCACTGCGCGACAGGCTGGCTCCGTGTTATAGATAAAGCCTTCCGGCATGGCGTTGTCAAACAGAAAAGACTGACCTGTCATTTTTTGCACTTCATGCCAGTGATGCAGAATTTCATCCCTTTGTTCTGCGGACATCGGTTCTGTTCCTCCCACCCTGAGACCACCCAAAACCAGTGCGCAATTAAATTTGCCCTCATAGGTAGCCAGAATTTCATCAATTACAGGTGAGAATCCCCAACACCATGAGCACATAGGATCGGCAAAGTACCAGAGAACGGGTAAAACGTTTTGATTCATTTAGGCAGTTGTTCGGAAAATCCAATCACATTATAGTAGGACAATCGTATTAATTTAAGGAAATCCGTCATGCCGCCACTCCCGACACGTGAAGAACAAGTCCGAGATGCCCATGCCCTGCTGATACATCAGGTTGTTAAAGCCTGCCACAATAATCAGGAACGCCCCATACTGGATCAACTGTTGGCACAAGCACAACAAAATGGCTGGACTGAACTGGTTCAGGCAATCCAGCTTATTCTTAAAGGGAAGCGCGATACCAGCATCTCAAAAAATCTGGACGGCGAAGACAGTATTATTATTAACAGTATTCTGGCCGGACTGCATAACCCCGCCAGTCTTCCCAATCTGAATCAGGAAGCCGATCCTGCCATGGCTGCACCGGGTTTTGCCCAAATGATTCATGCTGCACGCAGCGGAGATGTTCAGGCACTGCATTCACTTGCCATGCTGGCCAAACAAATGACCGAAACCCAGGGCGATATGATGCTGCTCGGCGGCATTATGATGAAACTGACAGACGGCGAACGTGATATCAATAAACTGATTGATCACATGACCGATCAGGGACAAAAACTGGTACAGGATATTCTGGATGAATTGAAAAAACTGGAAAGGTAATGCCTGGAGCCAAAGGCGAAGGTACTCAAAATGAAACACGAAGTGGTTCTTTGAGACAGAGCGAAATCCAGGCTACTCGCTAACAAAACCAAATGGGTAATATCCACAAAATAAAAAAGCCGGAAAGAAAACTTTCCGGCTTTTTTAGTTTTATTACCGTGCTCTAATTAAGCAGCGGCATCCAACTTAGCCTTGATAGCATCAATCACTGCATCACTGGAAGTCGCAGTCACAGTCAATAGCATGCCTTCTTTTTCATAGAAGCCAGCCAGAGGTGCTGTCTTTTCATTATAAACATCCAGACGATTGCTGATTGCTTCTTCAGTTTCGTCATCACGTTGTACAACCGCACCACCACAGGCATCACACTTGCCTTCAACCTTGGTTGGATTGGACTTAACATTGTAAATCGCACCACAGTCAGTACAGGTACGACGTGTCGTCAGACGATCAAGAATGACATCACGTGGTACATCGATGTTAACAACCATATCCAGCTTTTCACCCATGCTGGCAAGCAATTCTTTCAGTGCTTCTGCTTGTGGAATCGTACGTGGGAAACCATCAAGCAAATAACCATTCTTGCAATCATCTTCCTTCAGACGCTCGCCCATAATACCCATGATTAAGTCGTCAGAAACCAGATCGCCTGCCTTCATAGCAGCCTCTGCCTTCTTGCCCAGCTCGGTGCCAGCGGCCACTGCAGCACGCAAAATATCACCTGTAGAAATCTGAACAGAACCGTCCATCTTGGTCAGCAGCTTCGCTACCGTACCCTTACCTGCGCCCGGAGCGCCTAAAAGAATCAACTTCATTGAAAATACCTCTTAATAATTAGATAGTTACAAAATTGAACTGGCCGCAATCCAAAAGCCCGCGCCCTGCTGAAAAATCCTGAGCGCGAATTTTGCCTGTAAATGGGGGTTTTTACAACCTGACTGAGGGGTTGGAACCATAATAGGTCATCATCCAATAATGCCTTTAATCACTCCCGCCATGTTAAAAAACGTCTCCTCCCGATAACTTCCCTTACGATACAACATACCAATACGGCGACTCGGCTGGGGGTTGGTAAATGGCAGGTAACGTATAGTGTCATCCTTGCGCACTTTCTTTGGAACAGATAATTCCGGTAATAAGGTCATACCCATACCTTCGGCGACCATGTGCCGCAGTGTTTCAAGACTGGTGGCCTGGAATCCGGATTGCTCACTGGCACCGGCGGCGAAACACACATCGAGTGCCTGCCCACGCAGGCAATGCCCTTCTTCCAATAACAGCATTTCACGGTTATCAAGATCAGAAAGACGTATGGTTTTCTTTTTTGCGAGTTGCTCATCTTTGGGTACGGCCAGTACGAAAGATTCATTAAAAAGATCTATTTCACTGAATTCATTCGTTTCCACTGGCAAGGCGAGTATGAGTAAATCCAGTTCTGCCTTGCGCAGTTGTTTAAGCAATACGGCAGTTTGCTGTTCATGCAACCAGAGTTTGAGTTTGGGATAGCTTTTTTTCAGTACCGGCATGATGACAGGCAATAAATACGGCGCCACCGTAGGTATAAGCCCCACATGCAATTCACCCGCCATTGGGTCATGGAAGGTACTGGCGATTTCCTTGATCGCACGCGCCTCCAGCAAGACCTTACGCGCCTGTTCAGCAATCACTTGCCCTGCCTCAGTCATGACGACCTGGCGGTTGTTACGGTCTACCAGCAGGATATCAAGCTCCTGCTCCAGCTTCTTGAGCTGGCCACTTAAGGTCGGCTGACTGACAAAACAGCGTTCGGCCGCCCTGTGGAAATGACATTCCTCCTCGACCGCAACCAGGTATTCCAGATCCCGTAAATTCATGTCAAAATCGCTCCGGACAACTAATAGGTATTACCTATCATTATATTAGATATAAACGATTTTACCAATCATAAAATCTGGCCGATAATCTCACCATCAATTAACCAGAGACCTCAGTACAAAGGAGAAGTAATCATGTTAGAAAACAGAGAAAACCAGAAGGTACCAAGCGTTACCTTCAAGACCCGTAAAAATGATGAATTTGTTGATGTAAGCAGTGATGAGCTGTTCAAGGGCAAGACTGTGATCGTATTTTCACTGCCGGGCGCATTTACACCAACTTGTTCTTCTACTCACCTGCCTCGCTACAATGAGCTGGCTGGCGTGTTCAAGGAAAACGGAGTAGATGACATTATTTGTATGTCCGTAAACGATGCATTTGTTATGGATGCATGGAAGGAAGATCAGGAAGCCGAAAACGTGACCCTGATCCCGGACGGCAACGGTGAATTCACAGAAGGTATGGGCATGCTGGTGGACAAGTCTGACCTCGGGTTTGGCAAACGTTCATGGCGTTATTCCATGCTGGTGAAAGATGGCGTGATTGAAAAACAGTTCATTGAACCGGAAGTACCTGGCGATCCATTCGAGGTTTCGGATGCAGACACCATGCTGAACCACATCAATCCAAAGGCCAAAAAACCGGAAGCAGTCAGTATTATTACCAAGCCGGGTTGTCCTTTCTGCGCCAATGCCAAAGCATTGTTACAGAAGAAAGGCATTACCTATGATGAAATCAGTCTGGGTCACGATGCAACATTGCGTTCTGTGCGTGCAATCACTGGTCGTGACACCGTGCCGCAGGTTTTCATCGGTGGTAAACATATCGGTGGTTCTGAAGAGCTAGAAAAATATGTAGCCTGATATTTTTCAAGTTTAGAATGCATTTAGAAGGAGTGGACATTTTGTTCACTCCTTTTTTATTTAATTATAATTTTCTTATTTAGATATGATACAAAATACGGCTATGCAATTAAAAAAATAAAAAAAATTATTATCAAGCCCTGAATCTATTTCTCATGATTTAAATCATTGTTGCACATTAATTGTTCATATAGTTTGCAAGCTGCAATTTTTCATTTCAATAATTATCACTAAAAATTGCATTGCAATATCAAAGCAACATCGCAATAGGTAAATACACAAAAACGGAAGCGTCTCAGGTTTTTCCCGGAGTACGCTTATTGTCAGTGGAATATCCGGATTAGCGGACAACTCTGCTGACGGGGGTAATAAGTGATTAGGAGGGCTCTATATGTCTGAGAATAAATCAGATCCGAATTCTATTGTGGAATTCACACCCGAAGAAATAGAAAGTCTCAAAAAAGATCCAAACATTTGTAATCACGACCGTCGTACCTTTCTCAAGTGGAGTGCATTGATTTCATCACAGGCCGTTGTTGGTGGTGGTGTAGTCAGTCTGCTGTCCAGTAAAGAGGCGAATGCAGATGATAACTTTGACAATGTTACTGTCTGGGTTTATTCAGTCTGCGGTTATTGTTCATTTGGTTGTGGTCTGGAAATTGGAATTAATGCGGCAGGGCGTGCGGTCGCTGTTCGTGGTAATAGCGCACACCCTACCAATGCAGGCAAGGTTTGTGTTAAAGGTCTCTATGAACACAAAATCCTGCACGATGATGATTTAACAGTTGGTGCTCGTGGTACTCATCCCATGATAAGAGATGCCAATGGTAACTGGGTCAAGATTACCTGGGATGAAGCAACAACCATCCTGAGTCAAAAGATCATTGATGCAGTAGATTCCGACGGTCCTAACTCAGTTGCAACCTATAACACCGGCCAGTGGACACTGGAAGAATATTACGCATTCGGTAAATTTGGTAAGGGTGCTATTGGTACTGCCATTATGGATTCCAATACCCGCCTGTGTATGGCCGCAGCGGTTGTAGGTTACCTGACTACCTTTGGTTCTGATGGTCCTCCCGGTTGTTATGATGATGTGGAAAACACCGACTGCTTCTTCCTTGTTGGTATGAACCCGGCTGAAATGCATCCACAGTTGTGGCGCCGTATTGCCAATGCACGCAAGACTGCACGCGCACCTAAACTGATTGTGGTTGATCCACGTCGTACCCAGACAGCACGCAGTGCTGATTTACACTTACGACTAAATCCTGGTACCAACGTTGCGTTGATGAACGGTATTTTGCAACAGATCATTGCCAACAACTGGACTGATACTAACTACATCAATGCCCATACCCGTAACTACGATGCGGTAGCGGCAACAGTAGCCAGGTACACACCGGCATACACAGAATCTATTACCGGTGTACCAGCTGCTGATATACAAACAGCTGCTGAATGGATTGGCACATCACAGGAAACTCTGTCCTTGTTTATTCAGGGCGTGTACCAGTCAATGGGTGGAACAAACTGCGTACGCCAGATTTGCGCCATGCATTTGATGATGGGCAAGATTGGTCGTCCCGGTTCATCCCCATTCAGTATCACAGGCCAGGCCACGGCCATGAGTAATCGTGAAGCGGGGGCTTCATCTGCATTGGCCGGTTATCGTAACTATGTTAATCCGGACCATGTTGCGTGGCTGGAAGATTTCTGGAATGTACCGCGAGGTAAAATACCACCACGCAAACCATTGCCGATTACGTCCAACAAGGATCTGCAACCAGACATCAACTCTCATGTAGAAATGATGCGCAATGGTGAACTCAATGTGTTCTGGATACAGTGTACTAACCCGGCGGTCTCATTACCTGATCTGAACAAACTGTATTCCTATATGGATTTCAATAATCCAAACCGGCCATACATTGTTGTTCAGGATATTTATGAGCCAATGGAATGTACGCATTTTGCCGATATGTTCCTGCCTGCTGCGATGTGGGGTGAAAAGACCGGTGTCTACACCTGCTCTGAACGTAAGGTTAATCTGGGTCGTCAGGCAGTATTGCCGGCCGGTTTTGAATTACGTGATCAGGGTTATGGTGCCTACTCCGATCTGGACATTACTGGCATGATGGCCAAGAAGATGGCCAGTATGGACAGTCGTTTTGCTGACAAAAATGGCAATCCACTCGGTTACTTTGAATCCGCCGAGGCCTGCTTTGAAGAATGGAAACAGGTTTCTGCCGGTACCATTTGTGATATGAGTGGAATGACTCATGCAAGGATTGAAGCCAACAACGGTATTCAGTGGCCCTCTACACCAGGTAATATTTATGGTGGAACACGCCTTTATACGGACGGGGTATTCAATACCAACTGGGGCAAAACACAGGGTGGTGATCAAACTGCCGCATGGGTTGATCCGGATAATCTGAGTCGCGCCTATATGTGGGCAGTTGAGCACGAAGAGCCACCAGAAAAACCTGACAGCAGTTATCCGTTCTGGCTGATCACGGGTCGTGTTATTGAGCATTTCCATACACGTACCAAAACCAAACGTGTTGCCCAACTGCACGAAATGGTGCCGGAAAACTATGTCGAGGTTCATCCTGTCGATGCGGCATCACTGAATCTGGCTACCGGTGATCTGGTTACACTGACAACGCGCCGTGGACAAATCACTATCAAGACCAGAGTGACGGAGACAGTTATGCCAGGACAGGTATTCAGTCCCATGCACTTTGGTGACATTGATCCGTTTGACCAGCAAATCAATAACGGCCGGTTGGCTTCTACCAACAGATTGACCATGAACTATGTGGACAAATACTGTAAGCAACCCATCTATAAACACTGTGCCGTTCATCTGGCCAAGGCATAAGGGAGGAAGGAAAATGAAACAGCAAATAACAATGCAGAAGTTCATGCAAGTCGTATTGGTAGCGCTGCTCATGCTGACTGTTCCCTTTGCCTGGGCAGGTAAAAAAGGTGATAGTGGTACTGGCGGTGGTGGTACTGGCGGTGGTGGTACTGGCGGTGGTGGCTCAACACCAACCCAAGTATTTGATACCAGTTTTGCGGTGGAATACAGCTACTCCTGTCTTGAAGGTGGTTGCCATGAAAATAATCAGGCGCTGGTTGATGGATATTCACAGTCTGCAATGACTCATGCCATGGTCAAGTGTAATGTTTGCCACGGTACCCATACCGCAAATGAAGTCGGCACAGAAAAACCCAATCTGACCGGCTATACACCGGGTATCGGTACAACGGGTTACATTGTTGGTAATGACCGTTGTAAAACATGTCATAACAATGTGCATACCGGCGGTAAAAAGGCCAGCAAGGACTGCGTGAGTTGTCATGCACCACATGTATTTGGCGTATCTGGCGGCAACTAGCTGTTTGCTTAGCCAATTCAAGGAAAACAACGGGGCATTACAATGCCCCGTTGTTTTATAACATATAATTAATAGTCGAATAAAACAGGGTTAATCCGGATTACATCTATTGTTTTTCATTAATCAAATCTGACAATACAGTGATGTGCTCATTACTATCATTCAATGCCGGAATATAGTGATACTCTCCTCCGCCGGCATTCTGAAATATTTCTTTGTTCTGTAGTGCAATTTCTTCCAGCGTTTCCAGACAATCAGAAGGAAATCCGGGACAAACCACGGCCACGCTTTTTACTTTCTGTTGACCCCATTCCTGTAGAACAAAATCAGTATAGGGCTTAATCCACTCTTCGCGACCAAAACGCGACTGGAATGCCAACTGCCACTGTTCATTATTAAGCTGTAATTTTTCTGCCAATAATTTTGCAGTTACATGACATTGCTCAAAATAGGGATCGCCCTTATCAACATAACGTTGTGGTAAACCATGAAAAGACAATAATAATTTTTCAGTCTGGCCATTTTCACTCCAGAAGATCTTAATGCTATTGGCCAGCGCTTCTATGTATTGGTTATTACTGCAATAATTCTCAATGTATTTTATCTGCGGTTGCCATGACATGGCTTTTAATAATCGACTGATTTCTTCCAATGAAGTCTGGGTTGTTGTTATTGAAAACTGCGGATACAAGGGTAAAACAATAATTCTTTCCACACCTTCTGCGTGTAACTGTTGCAATGCCTGTTTCAACGAAGGGTTTCCATAACGCATGCCCAGTGCAACAGGGAGGTTTATTTTGTTTTGTAGTTTTTCCCTTTGTCTTTTAGAAAAACTTAACAAAGGTGAGCCTTCGTCTGTCCACACACTCTGGTAGGCATGCGCCACTTTAGGCGGTCTTATATTCAGGATAACCAGATTTAACAGGGGCAACCACAGCCAACGCGGTAACTGGATAACAAGTGGATCAGAAAGAAATTCTTTCAGGAAACGACGAACAGCCGGGGCTGTTGGTTCATCAGGCGATCCCAGATTGGTAAGAAGTACTCCGGTTTTAATTTCAGAGGTCA